>ENA-ORMO01000098-ORMO01000098.1-human-gut-metagenome-genome-assembly--contig:-NODE-98-length-119542-cov-4.719492_pt1 | contig 119542 bp, 101 predicted proteins | sample MGYA00242106_ERZ509001 | MGnify/ENA primary metagenome ERZ509001 (study PRJEB26280, sample SAMEA2338736) | human gut metagenome | biome: human gut; feature: human-associated habitat; material: faeces...
TACTTGATGAGCACAGAATCTTTTACAACAAATCTGAAACTTGGATTGAGAGCGAAAAGCTCTATGAAGTCCTTTATTCATTTGAAATGGAGGGAATGAACGATGTCGAAGAATAAGGTTAAGTTCAATCTTAAGAATGCGCATTATGCAATGCTTTCCATCGCTGCAGATGGAACGGTGAGCTATGGAACGCCGGTGGCATTGCCCGGTGCGGTTTCGATTTCTCTGGATGCCAATGGAGAACCGGAGAATTTCTATGCTGATGGTACTGCATATTATGTTATCAATAACAACATGGGTTATGATGGCGATTTGGAGCTTGCGATGATTCCTGAAGATTTCAGGGTGTCTGCTTTGAATGAAACACTGGATGATAACAAGGTCCTGATCGAGGATGCGAATTCTGAGTTGAACAGATTTGCACTTCTTTTTGAGTTTGATGGCGATGTGAAGCACATCCGTCATGTCCTTTATAACTGCTCTGCAAGTAGACCAGGTATCGAGGGCAAGACAAACGAAGAGAGCAGGGAGGTACAGACGGAAACTCTTACCATCAAGGCAACACCGCTTCCTTCCGGTGTGGTTAAGGCTAAGACCGGTAATGAAACAGACAGTACCGTTTATGCCGATTGGTATAAGGCAGTTTATATGCCTACACTTACCGGTGTGAATACAGGTGAAGAGTAAGAAGTTATGGTGCCCTGGGATTTGTAAGTCCCAGGGTGTTTTGACAGATGGGAGGAAATGCGATGAGCATGATTAAGAATATTGAAATTGACGGAAAGCAGGTGCCTTTCAGAGCAAGTGCTGCGATTCCGAGAATATACAGAATGAAGTTCCAGAGGGATATCTATAAGGATTTGGCTTCTTTGGAGAAAGCGATTGACAGCAACAGTGAAGAGGTGAGTAACCTGGATTTATTCTCTCTGGAGATGTTTGAAAACATTGCCTATGTGATGGCGAAGCATGCAGATCCGAGTATTCCTGATACACCGGAAGAGTGGCTGGATGCATTCAATACTTTTTCAATTTATCAGGTGCTTCCAAAGATTATTGAGCTTTGGGGATTGAATGTAAGAACCGATGCTGAGGCTAAAAAAAACTTCGTGCAACAGACCGTCCGATGACAACGCCGCTGTTTCTGCTAAGGTGTGTGCAGTTGGGAATCTCAATTCGGGATTTGGATCTTTTGACCATCGGAATGGTGAATGATATGTATGTGGAGAGCGGGAATGACCAGGATGCGGAAAAGAAGTACAGTGTGCTTGCTACACAGGCTGATTTTGACCGGTTTTAGAAGGGAGGTTCGGTATGGCTGCATCGAGAATTAAAGGTATTACCATCGAAATCGGCGGCGATACCACGAAACTTCAAACAGCATTAAAGGGTGTTAATACCGAAATCAGGAATACGCAGGCACAGCTTAAGGATGTGGAAAAGCTTCTTAAGCTGGATCCTGGTAATACAGAGCTTTTGGCTCAGAAGCATAAGCTGCTTGGGGATGCGGTTAAGGAAACGAAGGAGAAGCTGGAAACCTTAAAGACTGCTGCGGAGCAGGCAGAGAAAGCATTAAATGATGGAACGATTTCCAAGGATCAGTATGATGCTCTGCAAAGAGAGATTATTGAAACAGAGAATGAGTTAAAGAGACTGGAAGAACAGGCGAACCAGTCAGCTACGGCGTTACAGAAGATTTCTGCGACTGGTGAGAAGTTAAAGGATATGGGTAGTAACATTGAGGGAGCAGGAAAAAGGCTTCTTCCGGTTACGGCTACCGTGACTGCTCTTGGTACGGCTTCGGTTAAGACTGCGGCAGATTTTGAAGCTGCCATGAGTAAGGTGGCGGCGGTATCGGGAGCAACCGGAAGTGATCTTGAGGCTCTTTCGAAGAAAGCCAGGGAGATGGGAAGCAAGACGAAGTTCTCTGCATCGGAAGCGGCTGAGGCTATGAACTACATGGCAATGGCTGGCTGGAAGACAGAGGACATGCTTTCCGGTATCGAAGGAGTTATGAATCTGGCGGCTGCTTCGGGAGAAGATTTGGCGACTACTTCTGATATCGTAGCGGATGCACTTACCGCCTTTGGTTTGTCGGCTCAGGATTCGGGGCACTTTGCAGATGTACTTGCGGCAGCAAGTTCTAATGCGAATACCAATGTTAGCATGATGGGTGAGACCTTCAAGTACTGTGCGCCGATTGCCGGCGCGTTGGGGTTCTCAGTGGAAGATACTGCAGAAGCTATTGGACTTATGGCAAATGCAGGTATCAAGTCTACCCAGGCAGGTACTTCCCTTCGAACCATTATGACAAATCTTTCCGGAGAGGTTAAGATTTGTGGGGAAAACATTGGTGAGGTGACAGTTGCCACCACCAATGCAGACGGTTCCATGAGGGATTTGTCAGATATTCTGGCTGACTGTAGAACTGCCTTTAGTGGTTTGTCAGAATCGGAGAAAGCAGCTGCGGCGGAATCACTGGTAGGAAAGAATGCCATGTCAGGGTTCCTTGCACTGATGAATGCAGGAGAAGGAGATATTGCGAAGCTCTCAGGAGCGATAGATAACTGTAACGGTGCTGCGCAGAATATGGCAGACACTATGAATAATAATCTGGAAGGTCAGCTCACCATACTGAAATCTCAGTTGCAGGAGCTGGCCATTTCTTTTGGGGAAATTCTGTTACCGGCGGTAAAGAAGATTGTGGGTTGGATGCAGGGATTTATTGATGTACTAAACAGTCTGCCGGACGGCGTAAAAGAAACCATTGTGACGGTTGCACTGATTGCGGCGGCGCTGGGCCCGGTACTGATTATCATTGGCAAAATCATTACGGCAGTGGGTACGATTATGACCATTGTGCCAAAGGTGGTGGGTGTGATTAAGGCAGTAAAGACAGCATTTTTGGCACTGAATGCGACTATGCTTGCCAATCCGATTGTGCTGATTATTGCAGCCATTGCGGCCTTGGTGGCAGCGTTTATCTATCTTTGGAATAACTGTGATGAGTTCCGGCAGTTCTGGATAGATTTGTGGGAAAGCATCAAGGAGATTGCGGTTGCAGTCTGGGAAGCCTTGAAGGAATTCTTTGTGGCTGCCTGGGAGTTTATTAAGACCACAGCCGAAACGGTATGGAATGCTTTGGCTTCTTTCTTTACCGGGCTTTGGGAAGGAATCAAGAATACCTTTACCACCGTTGTGAATGCAATCAGCACTTTTTTATCGACCATGTGGAATACCATCAAGTCTGTGGTTGAGACCATCTGGAATGCGATTTCTACCTTTTTTATGACAATTTGGAATGGAATCAAGACCGTGGTGACCACGGTGGTTACGGCGATCAGTACCTTCCTTACTACAGCCTGGAATACAATCAAGACAGCGATTACTACTGTACTGAATGCTATCAAGACGGTATTTTCTACAGTGTGGAATGCCATCAAAAATGTGGTTACCACAGTGGTTAATGGCATCAAGAACACCATCACGACGGTTTGGAATGGTATCAAGAATACAGTGACTACCGTTGTGAATGCCATTAAGACAGCGGTGTCCACTGCTTTCAGTGCGATGTGGAATGGGATTAAGAATACCATTTCCGGAATCTATAACACCATCAAGAATGGTTTTACCAATGCGGTGAATTTCATTAAGAATCTGGCTGCTTCGGCGTTCAGCTGGGGAGCGGATATCATCAATGGAATCGTGAATGGTATCAAGTCCTGTATCGGTAAGGTGAAGGATGCAGTATGCAGTGTTGCTGACACGATTAAGTCCTTCCTGCATTTCTCTGTACCGGATGAAGGACCTCTGACGGAATACGAGAGCTGGATGCCAGACTTTATGTTCGGCCTGGCAAAGGGTATTGAGAAGAGCAAGGGAATGGTCAAGGACGCGGTGAGTGGACTTGCAGCTGATATGGTGGTCAATCCTCAGGTGAATGCAGGTCAGATGGCTATGGCTGGTGGTGAAACTGTATCGAGTGCGGACTTAAGCAGTCTTGTCAGTGCGATTCGTGAAGGTGTGTCCGGAATAAATGGCGGCAGTGGTGACATTGTAATTCCTGTGTACCTTGGCGGTACGATGCTGGATGAAGTGATTGTAAATGCCCAGCAGAGGGCAAATCTAAGAAGTGGAGGAAGATAAGTGATGGCATTTTTTCAGTATCTGAACTTTGACGGCGTGGATCTTCCTCTGCCGGATAGTTATGAAGTGGATATGACAGATAAGGAAGCAGACTCTGGTGGAGAGACAGAGGCAGGAACCGTGCAGAGGGATGTGGTGAGGGCTGGTGTTATTACGATATCTGTTTCCTTTTCTGTTACCCAGAAGTGGTTGAGGTTACTTACCGGGTATAAACAGCAAGAGAAGATTCGGGTTGGATTCTTTGATCCGGAAACTGCAAGCGTGAGGCAGACGGAAATGTATGTGGAAGGATTCAAGGCAAAGCTTAAGAAGGATACGAGTTATAAGGGGCTTTGGATTGTGAGTTTTTCTTTGAAGGAATTGTAAGTTTATGATGACATAGATAATCCATGACATTATAATGAATGTATATTATAGAACAAGGTGGTTGAAGGTATGAAAGTACTAGTTGTCGGGAACGGAATTGATATTCAATTTGGCGGTATTGACAGACGAGGAAACAAAGCAATTATCGACCGAGCAATTGCAAATATTGAAAGCGACAAATATTTGCAGTTGGGGTGGGACAAGAGTTCTGTTAAGGATATTCTTGAAACATGTGTTTCTACAATTAATATGGCGATACAAAAGAGAATTAGTGTTCCAAAAGATCAGGATTATCTTTTTTTGCAGATGGAAATTGAAAGAATTAGGCGATCATATCAAAAAAAAATATCGGTGAATGAAATTGGTTTGGAAGATATCTTTTTGGGTGCTGAATTATTATATGTAAACGCTATTAATGATGATGAGAGAAATATGGTGAACACAGCCATAAATGATTATCTTCAGCCGCTTTTATTAGATGCAATTTACGATAATGATACGGTGAATGATATATATAAAATGTTTCCTGACTCGTTTATTAACTATTTGAAGCGGTACGATGCTATCTTTACATTGAATTATGATACAAATCTTGATAGTGCTGTAGGAAAAGAAGTCCCTGTTTATCATTTACATGGGTGCTTTAATGATATAACGGATAGGGCTAATGGGGTTCCAGATGGATTCAAGCATATGTTTTGTAATGGAATAATGACATGGTACTGGTTAGAAAAGTATGGTGAAGAGGAAAAAGATGACAGATATGGAATAACTGAGTTTAATGATATTGATGGGCATATTGATATTTTAGGAATATCTCCATGTAATGATGAGCAATTGTACATACGATTATGGCAAAATACGAAATTGAGAGCTTGTAATTATTTTTATTATGAAAGAAAAGATGCAGTTGAAATAAGAAAACATATTAAAGGAATGCTCGAACGACATATAACAGACAGAGATGTAAAACGTTTTTGGGCAAGTTTTAAATAAAGTCGTTATTAAGGCATCAGTCATTAAGTTGGCTGGTGCTTTTTCTTTGAAGGGAAGGTGGTCTTTTGTATCCGGTGAGTGAAGCATTCCTGCAGGCGGTGCAGGAGAACACAAGAAGATATTATTGGACAGGAAGGATAACGACAACGAAAGGTGCCTCGTATGAGTTCGGAGCTGATGATATCGCAAAGGGGAGTGGTTATATTTCCAGTCAATGCTGCGGTTCTACGGAGATTGAGCTTGGTACGGTGTATGCAGCGGAGATGGGAATCACACTTGTTTCTGATATTGACAGATACACTTTGGAGGATGCTCTGGTGGAATTGTTTTATCATCTTAGACTGTCGGATGGTACCTTTGAAGAAATTCCAATGGGAATCTTTGAGGTGTCGGAGGCTAACCGTAATATCAAGACGTTGGAGCTGAAAGCCTATGATTTTATGCTCCGGTTTGATAAGAGCTTCAATGGTTTTGAAACTATTGGTACGGTGTATGATTTTGTGAGCCTGTGCTGCAAGGCCTGTAAGGTAGAGATGGCACAGAGCCAGGCAGACTATAAAGCGATGCCCAATGGAACAGAGCTGCTTTCCATTTATACAGAGAATGATATTGAGACCTACCGGGATGTGCTCTACTATGTGGGGCAGGTTCTTGGTGGGTTTTTCTGTATCAACAGAGAGGGTAAGCTGGAGCTGAGGAAGTATGGCAATGAGCCGGTGATGGAACTGGAAACAAAGCATCGTTTTACCAGCAGCTTTTCTGATTTCATTACAAGGTACACGGCGGTTTCTTCTACCAACATGAAAACGGAAACGGCAGAGTATTATCATCTTGAACCGGATGATGGGCTGACAATGAATCTTGGGGTAAATCCGCTGTTGCAGTTTGGTCTGAAGGAAACCAGAGAGCAGCTGTGTATGAATATCCTGAATGATTTGTCAGTTGTGGATTATGTGCCTTTTGATTCCGAAACAACAGGAAATCCTGCTCTGGATTTAGGAGATGTGATCCGGTTCAAGGGAGGACAGGCAGACGAAAACAGGATATCTGCCATTACTTCCATGCAGTGTAAGATTGGTGGAAAGCATACGCTGAAAGGGGTTGGTAAGAATCCGAGACTGGCACATGCTAAGTCTAAGAATGATAAGAACATCAGCGGGCTGCTGAACCAGATTATAGATAATAAAGAGGCTGGCAAGATTGGTATTCATACCTTTACCAATGCCAGCTCTTTTACGGTTGGCGAGAGTGATGTGAAGATTATTTCCATCGAGTTTGCACCGAATGAAGCGGTTATGGCGCAGTTCTTTGGATCTGTGATTGTGGGAGTGAGTGCTGACCAGGTGGAAAGGTCTGTGGTTGCAAGAGGGGATGTGCTGATTCCTTCGGTGGAAGTTACAGAACCTGTAGAAAATGCTGCAGGCAATAGCGGTACTGTGGATGCTGTAGAGAGTGATGTTGTGGATGAAACCGGTGGAAGTTCGGATAGGGCTGTTGCAGCAGAGGAGCCTGGTGTGATTGGCAAGACAAAAGAACAGACATTATCTGTGGAACTGCCTGTGGTCTGGAAGGAAGATGGGTTTTGCCTTCCCCGAGCGGTCACGCAAAATGCTGCAACAGCCCGATCATTTGCACTTTTTATCGGAACGCAGATATAAAGAATCCCCGGCTTTTTGGGCCAGGGATGTTCATAGTTGAAAATTTATTCTACGTTTTCTGCGACGGGAGTTGTTAAGGTTAAGGGGGAAGTCAATGCCGCCAGCGAGCCGCCTGAAACGCCAATTTCATTGAGTAAGGAGTCAATCAGCGGTGCTTGTGTGCGGTAAGAGAGTGCGGCAGACAATGCCTGTTCTGCCAGGTTTCCGCCACTAACGCTGCCTGATGCCGCATCCCCCGCAGCACCACCTCGGTTTAATCCATCGACCTGAATAATCTTGATGCCGTCGATAGACTTCATCGGCTCAACGGATTTCTCTATTACTGCAGGTAACGACTGTAATAGCGCCAGTTTGAATTTAAGGCTGGTTTGTTCATCAGAAAGTACGTTGATAGCGTCGTTCAGCGCACGTTGCGCTTCTGCTTCCGCCAAACCCTTTTTACGCGTAGCTTCGGCTAACTCAACGATTGCCGCCGCCTGCATCTCTGCGGCTTCTTTCTCTGCTTTCGCCCGCACGGTCAGTTCAACCGCTTTGGTTTCTGCATCCTGCGCGGCAGCGATTAGGGCAACTTGTTTAGCACGATCGGCTTCTGCGGTCTGGCGAGTTGTTTCTACGTTTTGCTGGGCGCTTACCGCTTCTGCAAGTGCAAGGTTGGCACGCGCTTCCGCTTGTGACTGCTGTTCCGATTTGGCGGCAATAGCGATCGATTTCGTCTGGTTGGCGATTTCGGTGACCTGCTGCTGTTCGATCTCTTTAATGCGAACTTCGCGTTCAGCTTCAACTTTTCTGGAACGGACGGCCTGTTCGCGGTCGATTTCCGTTTCCTGAATCTGTCGTTCAGCCAGAATTCGCGTCTGCTCTGCTTCCCGACGACGCTCGGCCTCAAAAGCCGCAATTTTCGCATTCTGCTCAGCGGTACGGGTTTTAACCTGCTGCTCCTGCTCAAGCGTCATAAACGCTTCTTGTTGTTCAATCTCTAGCTTCCGCGAAAGCGCATCACGGTTTTTCTCACGCACCGCAACTTCTACATCCTGTTCAACTTCGTTACGTTCGCGACGACGGCGCTCCGTCTCCTGCGTCAGCTTGGTTAAACCTTCGGCGTCAAAGGCGTTGTTAGGATTGAAATGTTCTTTCGACGTCTGGTTAAAGTTGGTAAGTGAAACGCTTTCCAGTTCCAGGCCATTTTTCGACAGATCTTCAGCTACGGTATTTTGTACGCCCTGCACGAAGTTCTCGCGGGTATCCTGTAACTCATGCATGGTCATTTGTGCAGCTGTTGCACGGAGGGCATCGACAAATTTATCTTCAACCAACATACGTAAGTCTTCAGGCGACAGGGTGCGTTGCCCCAGCGTCTGGGCGGCGGTGGCAATACCTTCCACTGACGGTTTTACCCGCACAAAGAAAGCGACAACGACATCGACGCGCATACGATCTTTCGTAATCAGGCTATCAATGGTTGAGCGGCTGACTTCCAGCTTCAGAGTATTCATATTGATGGGGATTATTTCATGAAAGATCGGCATCACGATTGCGCCACCGCTCATTACCACTTTTTGCCCACCTAAACCAGTACGAACAAAAGCTTGCTCTGCCGAAGCGCGACGATAGAGCCTGGCGAAAATAATTCCAATAATAAACAGAATGCATACGGCAATAATTGCGGTAAACATCCAGGAGGGCACAGAATTAACAATATCATCCATTATTAAATTTCCTTTTGATTAATAAATTACAATATTTGGGGCCAGGGATTGTTTTCCGCCAAATATCGCGTTGCAGAAAGTCGGCAAATAATTAACACTTTGTCTCCTTTAGTGAAAATTTTTCCTTCTTCAGGCTCCAGTAGTAAATAATGTATTTGGCCAAATTGATCGGTGAGTTTTCCTTCGCAGGGATTACCTGAAGTGGCCTGATGACCGGTAATTAATGCCATGCTACCAATATATTCTTCTTCTGTAATAGCTGAACTATGGTCGCGTGGAATCCAGGGCGCAACTATTTTACCGGTATAATGCACCGTAATAATCGTAAACAGTAAACTGACAGGAACCACGAACAGGTTCGACAGTGGTGATTGCCAGACCATGATGCAGGCATGCTGCAACAGGATGCCAATAAGACCAAAAAAACCAGCCAGCAAGCAGAGAACGACGAGAGCTGGCAATCTTCCGATATTGAGATAATGAAGTGCCTGGCTAATATGACCTGTGGTTATGGAATCATAATGGTCAAGATGTGCATCAAGTGCACCGGAGAGCATGTGACCGCAGATAAGCGCAAAAATTTCTAAAAGGCCGATCAACAGTACAAAGGAAATAGCGAAAAGATAAGGGGTGTTATAGTCGGCGAATAAAATCATATGTCACTCCAATGTCCATTTAGTGACGCAATATTTACTTTAGGATAGTTTCCTTACTTACATTTATCTTTGTTAATAATAACACATGTTAGAGAAGTTCTGGAAGAGAAAGTCTTTTAATATGGTTTTTTATTTTTCACTAAAAAGTGTGATCGGGGACAATATATTTACGCACGTTATGTTTAAAGGCACTACACTGATTGGGGAATACTGAAATCAGAAAAAGCATATGGCCTTAAAAGGTATGCGATAACCGGAGGATGTGCTTATGGATCATAGTCTTAATTCTTTAAATAATTTCGATTTCCTGGCGCGTAGTTTTGCCAGAATGCACGCAGAAGGTCGCCCGGTCGATATTCTGGCCGTTACTGGTAACATGGATGAAGAACATAGAACCTGGTTTTGCGCACGTTATGCCTGGTATTGCCAACAGATGATGCAAACCAGAGAACTTGAATTAGAACACTGATATTACGGGCCGTCTGGCCCGTTTTTGTGTTGCTTTATTCTGCTTTATCAATAGGCGGGATAGCCGGAGGAGATTGAAGGTCTGCTACCGAATTATTGCGCGCTTCCAGTTCACTGATGCGCTGCTCCAGTAATGCCAGTTTCTCACGAGTCCGTAACAGGACTTGCGTCTGTACGTCGAATTCTTCGCGGCTCACCAGATCGAGACGCGTCAGCTGCGCTTGTAGGGTTTGGCGGATTTTTTTCTCCACATCTTCCCCGAACTCCCTGATTCCTTTAGGCATTGATTCGTGAACCTGGCGAGCGATTTGCTCAATTTTTTTCGGGTCAATCATTGTAGTTTCCCTGTACTGATAGGTGTTGAGTGCCATTGTAGTGCGATAAGGGTAAGTCATAAACCAGAATTATGTGAAGCTATGCGTTGCTGCCGCTAATCATTAGCGTTATAGTGAATCCGCTTATTCTCAGGGCGGGGCGAAATTCCCCACCGGCGGTAAATCAACTCAGTTGAAAGCCCGCGAGCGCTTTGGGTGCGAACTCAAAGGACAGCAGATCCGGTGTAATTCCGGGGCCGACGGTTAGAGTCCGGATGGGAGAGAGTAACGATTCTGTCGGGCATGGACCCGCTCACGTTATTTTGGCTATATGCCGCCACTCCTAAGACTGCCCTGATTCTGGTAACCATAATTTTAGTGAGGTTTTTTTACCATGAATCAGACGCTACTTTCCTCTTTTGGTACGCCTTTCGAACGTGTTGAAAATGCACTGGCTGCGCTGCGTGAAGGACGCGGTGTAATGGTGCTTGATGATGAAGACCGTGAAAACGAAGGCGATATGATCTTCCCGGCAGAAACCATGACCGTTGAGCAGATGGCGCTGACCATTCGCCACGGTAGCGGTATTGTTTGCCTGTGCATTACTGAAGATCGCCGTAAACAACTCGATCTGCCAATGATGGTAGAAAATAACACCAGCGCCTATGGCACCGGTTTTACCGTGACCATTGAAGCGGCTGAAGGTGTGACTACCGGTGTTTCTGCCGCTGACCGTATTACGACCGTTCGCGCAGCGATTGCCGATGGCGCAAAACCTTCTGATCTGAATCGCCCGGGCCACGTTTTCCCACTTCGCGCGCAGGCAGGTGGAGTACTGACGCGTGGTGGTCATACTGAAGCAACTATTGATCTAATGACGCTGGCAGGCTTTAAACCGGCTGGTGTGCTGTGTGAGCTGACTAATGACGATGGCACGATGGCGCGTGCACCAGAGTGCATTGAGTTTGCCAATAAACACAATATGGCGCTCGTGACTATTGAAGACCTGGTGGCATACCGTCAGGCACATGAGCGTAAAGCCAGCTAATGAGATGAAATACTAAATATGAAAATGCCGGGGTGTTCCCGGCATTTTGCTGTTTAGTGGTAGTTGATTTTAACTATCAGGTCTTTCTGAAATGGGCCATAGACGAGTGGTTCACCAGGTTTTTGGGTTAATTCGGCCTGGTAATCGCGGGTTGCCATTGCCGCACTCTGACCGGGAATATAAGTACTAAATAATTTGAACTGGTTAAATTCAATATCTTCTTGCGTTTTTTGATCAGTAATTCGCATGAGCAAGCCGTTACCTATTTCCAGATGCGTATTGTCATATAATGTATCTGAAGTAAAGAAACTGGTTGCAACATCAAACTGTTCGGTACAATCAGACGCAATGTCTTTTATGGTAGAAACGCTGAATGCTGCCTTCGGTGGGAAAGTTGCAATGGAATTCGCAGCGATCTGCCCAAAATTGACTATCTGACTTTCCGGGGAAATGCGGACGTCGACACTACAGTCAAGGAATGAAATATTATCTAACCCCGTAATCGCATAGCGTAAATTTTTCGCGTTGGGGGCCATGTTCGCCCCGCCTTCACCGTCGAATTGCAGCACGTTGACTGTGCCAAAGTTTACCGTCTGATCTCCTGCCGGGCGGCTTTTGAATTTTACATAGACGCGAAAATGGGCGTTAAATGTTACATTTTTTTGAAGAGTGCTGCCATTGCATACAGGGTCATGATAATACCCATTATAGTATTGTTCATATTTATCCAGGCACGCATGAGTATCAATTTTTTCATTTATCCCTTCATAATCCACACCATTATAAGTCACGCCAAAGGTTAAATACGGATTATTCAACATATCGGCACTATTTATTTGGGGCAATTTGATCCAGGCATAGACATTTTCTGATGGGTTATTACTTGACCATCCTGGTGCATTGTCACAATAAACTGTGATATTAATATCTCCGCTCTCCCAAATTTTTTGCCCAGGTTGCGCATTCTCTGGAATTTTGAACGTTGGTAAATCTCCATTTATGAGGGTTGCTCCTCTGTACCCATCCTGATAGCAATCAACAGCAAAAGCTGAAACGTTAAAAAAAAGGCAAAGAATCGCCAGTAGTCGAAAAAGTGTAATCATATTTTCCCCTTCTTCGCAGGAGTACTTTGGCAGAGGGACTGGACGGAATTACATACTACTTTAAACATCTCCAGCCCGCCGTAGTCCGCCACAAAGCCTAACTGGAAGGTAGAGGGCAGGTTGTTTAAGTGTTGAGTCGCAGAAGCAAATGGTGCCACCATAATACTGTCCGCACCAGGCATCAGTGTCTTGCCATTAGTGCCGATATAGCCGACGGTAATATGATAAGGCGTCGGGTTATTCAGGGTCAGACCGACGGCGGTGCGGGTAATCGTCACTTTTTGCAGAGGAACCATCTCCCCCTCTTTTAACTCAATCGCTTTTGGCCGCCAGAATAGCTTCAGACGGCTTTGCATGGCGATTTGCATGACATTCTGTTCTTTGGCACGCGGCGGAATTTCCCGCACGTTATAGTAGAATAGCGTTTCTCTGTCCTGTGGTAAGTTATTTAACGAGGCCAGCGCCATCAGGCGAATTTGTACCTGTTCATCAGGCTCAATACGTTCCATCGGCGGCAGTGTTGAAATGTAATCACGCGTTTTTTTACCGCTGGCATCTTCAATCCACGATTGAGCAAGATAAGGATCGATTTTACTTTGGTTGGTCAGGCGAACCGTTGCGCTTTTATTCGAAGCATTAAAAATGATGCGTGTCCTGTCGGGGGAGACAGTAGCCTGGGCAAAGTTGCAGATCCCCAGAAAACAAATCATTCCTGTTGTGATTAATGGTAATTTCATTATATTCATCCTGAATTATTTGACTGTTTTACAAGGTAAAATTATTGCGCTTTCACTTATGTTACTTTGGTTTGGCGGCGTGACTTCACAGGTATTATCACCCCAGGTTAAATGCAGAATACTGTTTTCCTGAATACCGCTGAGATAAACGAAGCCATCTTCCGCTACCAGGCCCACATCTTTACCTGTCGCTTTATCCGTGACATTCACACCTAGTGGAGGGAAGCGGCCATTTTCCTGACGAATAACGCCGACGATTTGGTATCCGGTGGTGGCATTCAGTTTTGCGTAGCCGATGGCACCCTGGGTGAGCGTAGTACGAATAACCGAGTTTTCGACATCGACACCTTCAGGCAGATCGTTATTGTTCACCCGCAACATGGAGGTGGTGTAGTTCGATAACGAAGGTATCACGGCGATGCCCAGCCCGTTGGTAACAGTTCGGTTAGAGTTGATTTCAACGCCGGAGATGCCATCGGTATCGACCATCATGCGGGCGTTATCGCCATAGCTATAATCGTGAAGAGCGACACCATGACGTGTAGCGGTAAGTGAACCGTACCAGCCTGCGGTAACAGAATTGTACTGATTCGGCTGTACACTGCCATTAATGTTCAGACGTCCCCACGGCGAATAGTGCTGGTAGCTGCCGCGCAGTGTGGGTTCGCCATCACGTATATTGTCGTCAGTTGCCGACGCAGAAATATTCCAGATATTGTTGCGATCTGATGAATCGTACCAGGAAATCATCTGCGAAGTATTACTGCTTCCCGTACGCTGCATACTGTAGGAGATGTTGCGGTTTTGTTGTAAAGGTAGAGAGAAAGAGAAGTAATATTGATTCTCTTCGTCGTCATCCCAGCGGATTCGACTTACTGCCAGCGATGCAGAGATACCTTTGAAATCGCCAATATCAAAGTTTTTGCTTACAGATACGGAGTAGTTGGTATTGCTGGCGCTGTCCCAATAAGTATTGCGTGTAACGTTGAGATAAGAGTTTAATTCCAGCGTTTCAAAGTACTGGTTCAAGGAAATGACATAACTCTCTTTTTCATTATCAATTGACTCATCGCCATTACGCGAGCTTAGGTACTCACTCATCGACACGTAATCTTTATCTGAGAAGCGATAACCCGCGAAGGTAATCTGACTACCTGTCGATTCGAAATGCTTTGCATAGTTGAAGCGATAGCTGTAACCACGCAGATTGTCGCTATTTTGTTGCTGCAGAGAGGCGTCTGCTCCGGTGACATCAAAAGAAAGCGAACCGAATTGGTTAAGGTTAAAGCCAATACCGGTAGTGATAGCCTGATAATCATCAGCGGTGAACATGCCGCCACCATACAGCGACACATTGTTCAGCCAGCCCCAGGAGGCTTCCGCCGTCCAGAAAAAGGGATTATTGATATCGTTATGCCCGACGGATGTTGGTTTTCCCAGCGACGTCTTATAGCGCACTTGCCCTTTACGGGTTAAATAGGGAATGGATGCGGAGCCAACCTGGAAGGTGCTGGTGCGGCCATCTTCTTCTTCCACTGTGACATCCAACTGCCCCTGAAACGATTGCCCCAAATCAGAAATAGTAAAAGGGCCTGGCGCGACAGTGGTTTGATAAAGTACGCGACCATTTTGTGCCACAGTCACTTTAGCGTTGGTCTGCGCGATACCGGTAATTTGTGGCGCATAACCCTGTAAATCTGGCGGCAGCATGCTTTCATCACTTTCCAGCGATGCGCCAGTAAAGTGGAAGGTATCGTAAAGATTGGAGCTCAGGTCGTACTGGCCCATAGTGAATTTTGACGACCAGGAGGGGATAGGGCGAAACAGATAAGTTCGCGCAAATTCGCTGTCGTGGTTTACCGAGCGTCCATCAGCAAAATTCTGATTATATTGGTAATCGCTACGTAAGCGCCATGCGCCGAGGTTAAAGCCTAACGTACCATAGGAGCTGACGTTTTGGGTGCTGTCTCCGTGATGTGGGGAATACTGGCTGGCATACATGTTGTAATCAAGAATAAACCCGGCGATACCGGCATCCCAAAACTCTGGTGGCGTCCAGTTTGTTGCCTGGTATTTTAACCACGCTTGGGGAACACTTAGCGATAATATCATCGTAGCTTTATCAAGCCGTGTCGTTAATTCCTGACGTTGGCTTAAATTGAGACATTCGCTGCCAGCTATGGTTTGCAATGATTCAATAAATTCCGTATTAAGACCGAAACTAGTCAGATTTTCTTTGGTTAAGCAGAGTAACGAACCACTTTCATTATCGGCTTTTACCCATTCCAGTATTAACGTTTGTGGCAACATATTTTTATTTATCTGCACACGAACGAGATATTTACCAGGAGTAATATAGCCTTTTTTCTCAAAACGCGAGATATCGATGTTTTCACGGTCTTCAACGTCAATCATATCGACGTTGAATTCCACGGCGTGGACAGGTAAAACGAAGAGTAGCGAACACACAACGCCAGACAGGGCAATTTTAATTGCATGGGATAACTTATCCCCGGTAAACGTGTTTTTATTGTTCATAAAAATCCATTTCTAAAAAGGCCCAAAGTTGCCGATGAAATTTCATCGGCTTTATCGCCTGACGTTGTGTAGTTACTAATTGCCGCTTACTTGTAGTCGAGTACGTAATTAGCTTGTGCCTGCACGTTACCTGGGGTCGCGGTGCGTCCCAGAGATTCCATACGGGCTTTAAAGTTCAACTCCTGGTAGGAGTTAGTCGTCGGGAAGTTGATAGTGATTGGAGTGCCAAGAGTCACGTTGGTGTTGTCTGATTTCACCAGACGTACGCCTACATCAGTTGCGCCGCCGATGTTACCTTCCAGAGTGTTTTTAAGCAGGTTGGAATCGGTAGCGTCAACACTGGCAGAACTAAAGGTGATTTTGACTTTATCAACAGTATTAGTGCCGTCAGATAAAATACAATCCTGCAAGTGAATGGTGACATCTACAGGCAGAGATTTCTGACCGCTTTTTAATACGGTATCAGCAACTTCACCGAGGTTTATTGTCTGATCTTCATCACCAGGAGCAATAGAACAAGGTGCATCGATAACTTCACCTTTAAAAGTAATTTTACCGGAACCCTGATTAGCATCGTCAGCAAGAGCGTTAAAAGCAACGCCTGATAACAATGCGGTTGCGAACATAGATAACAATGTTTTTTTTAACATGACTATAATCCTTTATAAATTAGAAAGGCTATGAATGAGGAAAATATAGGTTTGAATCTGATATTAATTCCGCTATGGAGATTACCATAGTTAGAGATGACTTAGCTTGTTATTAATATTAAATACTGATTAAGTAAAACTTAAATCATACACTTTCATTATATATTAAGATGCGTATACCTGGATATTTGTTGTATATCGTTGTGAATAATAATTTTTTTGTATGAGTTGTGGTGAAAAAATGAACATCCATTGACAAAAATTTACGTATGATATTGTAAGGTGGTAAAGTATATTTATTAAAACGAGTAGGGACGCAAGAATCGTGAAGATATAATATATATCTAGTGGTGCTTATTAAGTTTTATTATTAATTAGTAATGTTTTATCGGGGGATAATATATATTAATAGTCTTGGTTGTTCTTTTTTTAACCAGATATGGTATATAATACAACACTTACTATGATCGAAATCATATACTTGATCCAGAATTATGCGAGTATATGAATGTATTCAACGATGGATATGTGAAATTTTAACGCTAAATGTTTAGTAATGTTAAATTTTGAAGGTGAAAAGGATGTTTATTGCCTGGTACTGGATTGTATTAATTGTTCTACTGGCTGGTGGCTATTTTCTTCATCTTAAACGTTACTGTAAAGCTTTTCGCCATGACAGAGATGCGCTGTTAGCTGCCCGAAGTAAATTAGATAAACGCTCCGATAAAGAAGTGTTTGAAAAGCATCAATAATACCTTTAATAACGATACAGATGTTGCCTTTAGCAATGGGCAACATCTGTTATTATCGTCTTTAACCAATTCCCGCCGTTTGTAGCAGCACTAAACTAAATCCCATTACTGACATCCCACACAGCACGCCATAGCTGGGATTATTATTGGGATCAATCTCTTTGGCTAACGGCATTAATTCGTCCACGGAGAGCGCCACCATGATTCCTGCAACCGCCGCCATGATTGCCGCCATGACCACCGGGGAAATCATGCTACCAAGGATTAACCACGCCAGCACGCCGCCGAGAATTTCCGCCAGCCCAGAAATCCCCGCCCACAGAATTGCGGTGCGTTTAGACCCCGTTGCCGCGTAAACCGGGCCTGCAACCGCCAGACCTTCAGGAATATTGTGTAACGCAACGGCCAGTGCGATGCCAAAGCCCAGCTCCAGGTTGCTGCTCGCAGTGACAAAGGTGGCAATCCCTTCCGGGAAGTTATGCAGACTGATGCCGAGAGTGAGCAGAATGGCTGTGCGCTTGATCGATTTTGGCAACGGCTGCACCGATTTTTGCATTAAATCCTGCGGATGCGCATGCGGCAACATGCGGTCCAGACCAAAATAGCCCAGCAGACCAAAGATAAACATCCCGTAGCCCAGAACGGGGGACATTCCTTCGGCGGCTAATGCGGCAGGGAGCATCTCCATCAATGAGATGAGCAACATGATCCCCGCCGCAAATCCTAGCGAAAACGCCAGTAAGCGGTTCGAGGGTTTTTGCCCGAGAACGCCGAGAAACGCGCCAATAAACGTGGCTGCCCCCGCCAGTATGGTCAGAATGAGAGGTACTGACATCGACAACTCCTTATAAATCTTCACCTTCAGGCAGATCGTCAAAATAACTGATGATCATCATCATTGTTATCCGGGTTCTTACTCCGCCGAACAAGCGTATTGTGAGGATATCAAAATGACACCTTTAGTTAAGGATATCATCATGTCTTCAACACGTATGCCAGCATTGTTTTTAGGTCACGGTAGTCCGATGAACGTGCTGGAAGATAATTTGTATACCCGCAGCTGGCAGAAGTTGGGGATGACATTGCCACGCCCGCAAGCGATTGTGGTGGTTTCGGCTCATTGGTTTACCCGTGGAACAGGAGTGACCGCGATGGAGACGCCGCCCACGATTCATGATTTTGGTGGCTTCCCGCAGGCGCTGTACGACACCCATTATCCGGCTCCTGGATCACCGGCTTTGGCTCAGCGATTGGTTGAGCTGTTAGCGCCAGTGCCTGTCACACTGGATAAAGAAGCCTGGGGCTTTGACCACGGTTCCTGGGGTGTGCTGATTAAGATGTATCCTGACGCCGATATTCCGATGGTGCAGTTGAGTATCGACAGTAGCAAACCTGCCGCCTGGCATTTCGAAATGGGGCGCAAACTGGCAGCGCTGCGGGATGAAGGAATAATGTTGGTCGCCAGCGGTAACGTGGTGCACAACCTGCGTACGGTGAAGTGGCACGGTGATAGTTCACCGTATCCTTGGGCGATGTCGTTTAATGAGTATGTGAAAGCGAATCTGACGTGGCAAGGGCCGGTAGAGCAGCATCCTCTGGTGAATTATCTCGACCATGAAGGTGGCGCGTTATCGAACCCAACGCCAGAGCACTATCTGCCGTTGTTGTATGTCTTAGGTGCGTGGGATGGGCAGGAGCCAATTACCATTCCGGTCGATGGTATAGAAATGGGCAGTTTAAGTATGTTGTCGGTGCAGATAGGCTAATAATTACCGGATGGCGAGTGCCATCCGGTATCATGGCTTATTCAACAAAAATATGTGGATAAAACCGAGACATATCCTGGGTGATCAATGCACGGTCTTCACGAATGCCAATTCCGGCAGGTTGATCGTTCACCAGCCAGCTACCAATCAGCATATAGCTGTCGCCGAATTTCGGTAACGGGTGGAATTGCTGAACAATCATCCCTTCTTCGCCATACGGACCTTCCGCTGCTTCAATGGTTTTGCCGTTCTCAATGATCGACACGTTTGCGCCTTCACGGGAGAAGATCGGTTTAACCACATATTTTTCCATTTGCGGATGATCATCTTCCGCAAAATAAGCGGGCAGCAGGTTCGGGTGATTCGGGAACATCTCCCACAGTAGCGGTAGAAGCGCTTTGTTGGAGATAATGCTCTTCCACGCCGGTTCCAGCCAGCGTACGCCTGCATCCTCCAGCTTGGTGGAGAACATCTCACGCAACATAAATTCCCACGGATACAGCTTGAACAGGTTGGAAATCACCTGATCCTGTAAATCCGTGAACTGACCTTTTTCACCTAACCCGATATCGTCGATGTAGAGGAACTCGGTAGCGATTTCAGCTTCCGTCGCGCAGTCCTGCAAATACTGAATGGTTCCGCGATCTTCCACCGTGTCGCGACAGCAGGTGAGATGCAGCAACTGGAAGCCATACTGTTCACGCAGCTCAACGAAGCGATCGATCAGCTTTTCTTGCAAACTGTTAAACTGGTCGCTGCCCTCCGGCAAGTTACCGGCGTTAAGCTGATCTTCCAGCCAGATCCACTGAAAGAACGCCGCCTCGTATAGTGACGTTGGCGTATCGGCGTTATTTTCCAGAAGCTTAGGTTCGCCAGTGCCATCCCACGCCAGATCAAGACGCGAATAAAGCGATGGCTGGTGCGTCAGCCATGACTGGCGCACAAAACTCCAGGTGTGTTTTGGTATGCGGAATTTGGTCATCAGCTCATCGCTGGCGATCACTTTTTCCACCACTTTCAGGCACATCTGGTGCAGTTCGGCGGTGACTTCTTCCAGCTTTTCAACCTGAGCGAGGGTCAACTTGTAGTAAGCATCTTCACACCAGTACGGCTCGCCGTACATGGTGTGAAAATTGAAACCGTATTCGTGGGCTTTTTCGCGCCAGTCCGGGCGTTCGGTAATACTGACTCTTTCCATCGGTATCAGCCACCCATTGAACGAGAAGAGGTGCCGGTTGCGCTACGCTGCATAGTGCTTTGTTTGGCAACAGATTCACCAAAACCGCCACGGGTGACAGTAGTAGTGGTCGCCGGTTTTGGTGCCATTGCCGTCTTCGGTACGGTCATGGTGCGGCCTGGCTGGGCTGCGCCATAGTTTTTACCCGTCGCGTCGGTATATTTACCGTAAGCCGGGCTGGCTGGGTTTTTCGAGGAGAACAGCGGCTGCTGTGCAAATCCCGCGCCGCCGCCCATCAGACGCCCCATCATGTAACCGGCCATCAGCGGCATCCAGAAACTCCCGCTGGATTGCTGGGCCTGCGCCTGGTTTTCCGGTGCCATGCCAGCCTGGGCTGGTGCCTGCTGGCACTGACCTTCACCAAATTCAGCAACACAGTCTTCACGGGTGGCGTATTTCGGCGCAGTACGTTCGGCTTCTTTCAGCGCATTGTTGTACGCGGTGGTACATTCGGCGCTTTTGCCTGGGTTTGCAGCTGAACAGTCGTCAGCATTTTGATAGAGAGACACTGTTTCATCACTCTTTTCACAGCCCGCCAGCATAAAAACAGTGGCAACCGCGAGAGCGACTGGTGTCAGATGGCGTGCGCTCCAGTTTTTGCGGAACGATGCGTGGCGTATGGATTTTGTCCGTTTCATTTTTGTCTTCCGGGACCAGTGGTAAATACCCATCAGAATAGAGGATGGCTGGTCGAAATTGAAGCGAGAAGGGGGAAGAATGCGGCAGATAACCCGTATCTTTACGTTGCCTTACGTTCAGACGGGGCCGAAGCCCCGTCGTCGTCATCAGTTACGGAAAGGGTTATGACCGTTACTGGTGGTAGTGCGTGCGGATGTTTGCTGAACGACGGGTGCCGGGCTATCAGGCGCATAACCATCAGCAATAGCATTCTGTTCCGGCGTTTGCGGGGCAACGTTTTCCGGATTAGTGGAAACCGGTTTGCTCAGCGCATTGTTCAGTGCCAGCAGATCCTGCTCGTTCAACGTACCCAGGGCTGACTTAATATTCAGCTGATTAATCAGGTAGTTATAACGCGCATTCGCCAGCTCTTGCTTGGCGTTGTACAGCGTGGTGGTCGCATCCAACACATCAACAATGGTACGCGTACCGACCGAATAGCCCGCTTCCATCGCATCTAATGAGCTTTGAGCGGAAACTACGGCTTGTTTGTAGGCGTTAATGCTACTGATAGAAGCATTAATGTTGTTGAAGGAGGAACGTACGGTTTGCACGACGCTACGATGGGCGCTTTCCAGTTGCTCACTGGCACCAACAAAGTTGTACTGGGCCTGTTTCACCTGCGAGTTAACCATTCCGCCCTGATAAATCGGCAGCGAGAAGCTCAGGCCAACTTTGTTCTGGCCCATATTGCTATCGTCATACTGGGTACCAGCGGCACCTCGGGTTTTCGAACCGCTATATGAGGTGTCAGAAATCCCGGTAGAAGCCGTTAAATCCAGAGTCGGTAAGTGACCATCCTGCGCCTGGCGAATTTGCTCGCGTGCCAGGTCCTGGCTCAAGCGCGCCTGTAACAACGACAGGTTGCGTTTTTCGGCTTCTTTCAGCAGCGTGTTAACCGGCTGTGGTTTGTCGGTTTTAAAGTTTTCGACATTCAGCGCAGCCAGTTCCGGATAGTAGTTACCGGTGATCTGGCGCAGCTGCTCTACCGCGTTATCAAGGTTATTACGTGCGGTCACTTCGTTCGCCAGCACGGTATCGTACTGTGCGCGGGCGTTCTGCACGTCGGTGATCGCTACCAGGCCCACGTTAAAACGTTGGGTGGTTTGATCTAATTGACGGTAGATCGCTTCTTTTTGTGCCTGTGTATAGGAAAGAACGTCAATAGCATTCAACACGTTGAAATAAGCGGTCGCGGTGTTGAGGATCAAGGTTTGCTGATCGGTCTGATACGTGACGTCCTGAATCCCTGCTGCTTTTTCCTGCAGCGTTAACGCACGCCATTTCGACATATCAAAAATGGATTGAGTTAACTGCAAGGACGCACTGGTCGCGTTAGAGTTGATGCCGTTCGCGTCGCGGTAGCCGTTGCTATAGGTGTAATCTGCACCTAAACCTAGCTGTGGCAGTAATGGACTGCGCGCTTCATTAATTTTTTCAAAGGCAGCATCACGATCGGCGGCAGACTTACGCAATTCCGGGTTACTAAGGCGTGCTTGCTGATAAACTTGCATCAGGTTCTCGGCCTGGCTCAACGAACTGAACCCAGAGAGGCTCAGGCCGATAAGAATGGGGAGCAATTTCTTCATTTGCATTCCTTGTGGTGAAGCAGTATTTAGCGCGATCAAACTGTAAAATTATTGCGGATTCTAGCAGAAGCCGCTACCGCAAAAGGTTGGCGTTACGTGCCATAGGGCGTTAATGTGCCTCAATTTAACACATGACTGCTCAAACGGCAGTCAAACGTCGCTGAAATTCACATTTAATTCACTATTAGTGCCAGGACATTAACAATGCTTAAGCCAGACAACCTGCCCGTTACATTTGGCAAAAACGATGTAGAAATTATTGCACGAGAAACACTTTATCGCGGCTTTTTTTCATTAGATCTTTATAGATTTCGTCATCGTCTATTCAACGGGCAAATGAGTCATGAGGTACGGCGGGAAATTTTTGAGCGCGGTCACGCCGCAGTCTTGCTACCCTTTGACCCAGTGCGTGATGAAGTTGTGCTGATTGAGCAGATTCGGATTGCCGCGTACGACACCAGCGAAACCCCCTGGCTACTGGAGATGGTTGCCGGGATGATTGAAGAGGGTGAAAGTGTGGAAGATGTTGCCCGTCGCGAAGCGATTGAAGAGGCGGGACTGATAGTCAAACGGACCAAACCGGTGTTAAGTTTCCTGGCAAGCCCGGGGGGCACCAGTGAGCGTTCGTCAATTATGGTGGGGGCGAAGTGGACGCCACGACCGCAAGCGGTATTCACGGTCTGGCTGATGAAAACGAAGATATTCGCGTTCATGTGGTAAGCCGGGAACAGGCATACCAGTGGGTAGAAGAGGGGAAAATCGACAACGCAGCGTCGGTCATCGCTTTGCAATGGCTGCAGCTGCATCATCAAGCGTTAAAAAATGAGTGGGCATAAATGAAGCGTTACACACCTGACTTTCCTGAAATGATGCGCCTGTGCGAGATGAACTTTTCACAATTGCGCCGTTTGTTACCGCGCAATGACGCACCCGGCGAAACTGTAAGCTATCAGGTGGCAAACGCACAATATCGGCTGACGATTGTGGAATCGACCCGATACACTACCCTGGTGACAATAGAACAGACTGCGCCCGCGATCAGTTACTGGAGCCTTCCGTCAATGACGGTGCGTCTGTATCATGACGCGATGGTGGCTGAAGTGTGTTCAAGCCAGCAGATTTTTCGCTTCAAAGCGCGGTATGATTATCCTAATAAAAAGTTGCATCAACGCGACGAAAAGCATCAAATTAACCAGTTTTTAGCGGACTGGTTGCGATACTGTTTAGCACATGGAGCGATGGCGATTCCGGTTTACTAGCGTCGTGAAACCTAAGGACACCATTTGGAAAGCCTGTTAACCCTTCCTCTGGCTGGTGAGGCCAGAGTCAGGATTTTACAAATTACCGACACTCACCTGTTTGCGCAAAAGCACGAAGCCCTGTTAGGGGTAAACACCTGGGAAAGCTACCAGGCGGTGCTGGAGGCGATTCGGCCACACCAGCACGAATTCGACCTGATTGTCGCGACAGGTGATTTAGCGCAGGATCAATCCTCTGCGGCCTATCAGCATTTCGCTGAAGGCATCGCAAGTTTTCGTGCGCCCTGCGTCTGGCTGCCGGGCAACCACGATTTCCAGCCCGCGATGTACAGCGCGTTACAGGATGCGGGTATCTCCCCGGCGAAGCGGGTGTTTATTGGTGAGCAATGGCAAATCCTGTTGCTGGATAGCCAGGTGTTTGGCGTGCCGCACGGTGAGCTGAGCGAGTTTCAGCTTGAGTGGCTGGAACGTAAACTGGCCGATGCGCCAGAACGCCATACGTTGCTGCTGCTGCATCATCATCCGCTACCTGCGGGTTGTAGTTGGCTTGATCAACACAGCCTGCGTAACGCGGGCGAACTGGATACCGTGCTGGCGAAGTTTCCGCACGTCAAATACTTGCTGTGCGGTCATATTCATCAGGAGCTGGATCTCGACTGGAACGGTCGCCGCCTGCTGGCAACGCCGTCGACCTGTGTGCAGTTTAAGCCGCACTGTTCCAACTTTACGCTGGACACCATCGCGCCCGGCTGGCGTACTCTCGAGTTACATGCTGATGGCACGCTGACCACCGAGGTGCATCGCCTGGCGGACACACGTTTCCAACCTGATACCGCTTCAGAAGGCTACTGATGTCTACGCTTCTTTATTTACACGGTTTCAACAGCTCGCCGCGCTCTGCAAAAGCGAGCTTGTTAAAAAACTGGTTGGCGGAACATCACCCTGACGTAGAGATGATCATTCCGCAGTTGCCGCCGTATCCTTCCGATGCGGCAGAACTGCTGGAATCCATTGTCCTGGAACATGGCGGCGATTCGCTGGGTATTGTCGGTTCGTCACTGGGGGGATATTACGCCACCTGGTTGTCGCAATGTTTTATGCTGCCCGCAGTGGTGGTAAACCCGGCGGTACGCCCGTTTGAACTGCTGACGGACTATCTCGGTCAGAACGAGAACCCCTACACCGGGCAGCAATATGTGCTAGAGTCACGCCATATTTACGATCTCAAAGTCATGCAGATTGACCCGCTGGAAGCGCCGGATTTGATCTGGCTGCTGCAACAGACGGGAGATGAAGTGCTGGATTACCGCCAGGCGGTGGCGTACTACGCTTCCTGCCGCCAGACTGTCATAGAAGGCGGCAACCACGCATTCACGGGCTTCGAAGATTATTTCAACCCGATCGTCGATTTTCTTGGTCTGCACCATCTCTGACGATCAACTCGAATTGCTAACTTAAACCATGACGCAAACTTATAACGCTGATGCCATTGAGGTACTCACCGGGCTTGAGCCGGTTCGCCGCCGTCCGGGGATGTATACCGATACCACTCGCCCTAACCATTTGGGGCAAGAAGTTATTGATAACAGTGTCGATGAAGCACTGGCGGGTCACGCAAAACGCGTGGATGTAATCTTACATGCTGACCAGTCGTTAGAAGTGATTGACGATGGGCGCGGGATGCCGGTGGATATTCACCCGGAAGAGGGTGTACCGGCGGTTGAACTGATTCTTTGCCGTCTGCATGCAGGCGGTAAATTCTCTAACAAAAACTACCAGTTCTCTGGCGGCCTGCATGGCGTGGGGATTTCGGTAGTTAACGCCCTGTCGAAGCGCGTAGAAGTTAACGTACGCCGCGATGGTCAGGTTTATAACATCGCCTTTGAAAATGGCGAAAAGGTGCAGGATTTACAGGTTGTCGGCACTTGCGGTAAGCGCAATACCGGTACCAGCGTGCACTTCTGGCCGGATGAAACCTTCTTTGACAGCCCGCGTTTTTCTGTTTCACGCCTGACACATGTGCTGAAAGCCAAAGCGGTACTGTGCCCTGGTGTTGAGATCACTTTTAAAGATGAGATCAACAACACCGAACAGCGCTGGTGCTATCAGGACGGTCTGAATGATTACCTGGCGGAAGCGGTAAACGGTTTACCGACGCTGCCAGAAAAACCGTTTATCGGTAATTTCGCTGGCGATACTGAAGCGGTGGACTGGGCGCTACTGTGGCTGCCGGAAGGCGGTGAACTGCTGACCGAAAGCTACGTCAACCTGATCCCAACGATGCAGGGCGGTACCCATGTTAATGGCCTGCGTCAGGGCCTGCTGGACGCGATGCGTGAGTTCTGTGAATACCGCAACATTCTGCCGCGCGGTGTAAAGCTGTCGGCGGAAGATATCTGGGATCGCTGCGCCTATGTGCTGTCAGTAAAAATGCAGGATCCGCAGTTTGCTGGGCAGACCAAAGAACGTCTCTCTTCGCGTCAGTGCGCGGCATTTGTTTCTGGCGTGGTGAAAGATGCCTTCATCCTGTGGCTGAACCAGAACGTTCAGGCGGCGGAGCTGCTGGCGGAGATGGCGATTTCCAGCGCCCAGCGTCGTATGCGTGCGGCTAAAAAAGTGGTGCGTAAAAAGCTGACCAGCGGCCCGGCGTTGCCTGGCAAACTGGCTGACTGTACCGCACAGGACCTTAATCGTACCGAGCTGTTCCTTGTGGAAGGTGACTCCGCAGGCGGATCTGCCAAGCAGGCGCGCGATCGCGAATATCAGGCTATCATGCCACTGAAAGGTAAGATCCTTAACACCTGGGAAGTCTCCTCCGACGAAGTGCTGGCTTCGCAGGAGGTGCACGATATTTCGGTAGCGATCGGTATCGATCCTGACAGCGACGATCTGAGCCAGCTTCGTTACGGCAAAATCTGTATCCTCGCGGATGCGGACTCTGATGGTCTGCACATTGCCACGCTGCTCTGCGCTTTGTTTGTAAAACACTTCCGCGCATTGGTGAAACACGGTCACGTTTACGTTGCACTGCCACCGCTCTACCGTATTGACCTCGGGAAAGAGGTTTATTACGCGCTGACGGAAGAAGAGAAAGAGGGCGTACTTGAGCAATTAAAACGCAAGAAAGGCAAGCCGAACGTTCAGCGTTTTAAAGGTCTGGGGGAAATGAACCCGATGCAATTGCGCGAAACCACGCTTGATCCGAACACTCGCCGTCTGGTGCAGCTGACTATCGATGATGAAGACGATCAGCGTACTGACGCGATGATGGATATGCTGCTGGCGAAGAAACGCTCGGAAGATCGCCGCAACTGGTTGCAAGAGAAAGGCGACATGGCGGAGATTGAGGTCTGATAATCCTCCCGCCAGAAGAATAAAACATAGCCCGGTATACAAGTGTATACCGGGCTTTTTTGATCAAAATTCCATTTTCACCGTGAATTGCACTTCACGCGGATCGCCAATCTGATTCCCCAGATTATTTGTGGCGATGGAAGAGGTGTAATACGTTTTATCAAACAGGTTTTTGACGTTTAATTGCAGTGTGACCGGATACTGCAATTTCATTTTGTATGCGGCGAAGGCATCGGCAACGAAATAGCCTGGCAGATAATAGTCAGCCCCATTGGTTGCCGAACGACGGCTTACGCCATGTCCACCACCGCCAAACGTCAGTGTGTTATTGCCTGGCATGTTATGAATGTCATAGGTCAGGAATAGCGAACCGGTATGACGAGGAACATTCGGCAATGGTTTCCCTGCATAATCAGGATCTTCCAGAACCTTAGCATCGGTATAGCCGTAGCTGGCAATGATATTAATGTTTTCAGTTAATGCTCCCGCAAGGTCGACTTCTACCCCTCTTGAACGAACGCGGCCTGCCGTTTTGGCGATGGTTTCATCACCAATACTTTCGGTATACAACACGTTACGTTTATGGATATCAAACAGCGCAATATCTGCGGTGATACCATCGAACAGCTCGAATTTTGCCCCGACTTCGTAAGCATTAGATGATTCCGGTGGAAGATCTCCGATGTAGCTGGCAATTGACGATTGCGGCATAAATGTTTGCGAATAATTAGCAAATAAGGATACCGATGGCGTCAGTTTGTAGACTAACCCCAGTTTGGGCGTCCATTGTTCATCGCGGCTGTCAGTATTGACATTAAAAGGACGGCCTTTACCCGCATACTGCGTGTAATACTGATAGCGGATCCCGGCGACGGCAATCCAGTTATCGGTCAGATAGAGCGCGTCCTGTGCATAAGCTGAGTAGCTCTCCTGTTTGATCGTCTGATCGCTGTCCGACGCCGAGACAGTTGTGCATTTGCTGGTATTGCCGTAAACAGGGTTGTAGATATTGAAATCTTTAGCGTTTTTACAGCGAATCATATCTGTGCGCAGAAGATCATAATATTCATATGACACCCCACCCAGAATCTCATTATAGAACCCAGCAATATCAACATTCCCTTGCAGATCCGCACGAGTAGCATGCATACGCTGGGTAGATCCCTGAGTTGCATCAACACGCCGTGTCAGCGTTCCTGTCGTTGCATCATACGCGGTAACACGAGCCTGATTATCGCCGTATTTATCCTGGCTGTAGCTGTAATCAAAGCGCGCTGTCCACTGGCTATTGAGATGATATTCTGCGTTGAGTTGCGCCAGATCGGACTGACCATCTGTAATATTAAACGGTTCGTCAAAACGTATTTTTCGATCAACGTTTACGGGCTGTTTCGTCGTAAGGTCGAAAATCGTTCCACGATCGAACGGAGTTTTATAGTCCCGATGGGAATAGAGCATGGTTACTGTTGCATTATCACCAAACCAGGTGAGTGACGGGGCAATAAATGTACTGCGCTCTTTACCGAAGTTTCGCCAGTAATCTTCATCCTGCACTTCCCCCGTCAGGCGGTATGCCAGCTGAGTGCCTTCAATGGGACCTGTGATATCAAGTTGCCCAGTGCCTCCGCCAAAACTGGAGGACGTGGCTGAGACAGAACCATGGAATGTTTTTTCCGGGCGCTTGGTCACGACGTTAATCAATCCACCAGGATCGAGAATGCCATACAGCGTGGAGGCCGGACCTTTTAGCACTTCCACACGTTCTGTGGCGGCGTTGAAACTGCGAGGAAGTACAGTTCGCAGGCCGTTGGTCATGATGGAGCCATCCCGGTTAGCACCAAACCCACGACGTACAAAGGCGTCCTGAGTTCCGCCTAATGTATTGGTCTGTACCACGTTACTGACGTTATAAAGCGCTTCATCCAGCGTCGTTGCATTCTGATTTTCCAGAACCTGATCGCTAACCGTATTGACCACCTGCGGGATATCCAGCATCGGCATATCGGTTAATGTCGCCGTGGAGGTGCTCAGAGGTTGATAACCATCGGTCGCCTCAGTTGCGGTATTTGCATCCGCTGTAACAGTGATTGTTTCGCCATCTTTGGTCGTTGCAGTGTCGGTTGCATGAATCATTGGTGCTGCAAAGAGCAGTGAAAAGAGCGCCCGACCTTTGATTCCTGAGAATGAAGGTGTGAACTTAGCCATTTAGTCTGTTATCCCAAAAACTCACGGATTGTCGTGAGTGAAAATTGTTTCTTGTTGCTCACTAAGCACTATCCGTTTGTTATTTCACCATCGGATATGTAATTGAGAATCATTCAATCATGCAGTGATGTAGTAGTAAATGAGAAATAACAAAAAATTGCTACATGTGTTTTTATGAGAGGTTAATGCAATTCAATTGATTGTAATTTATTAATATCTAATGGTTTTATTTTTATCTTCAAAAATATTTCACCTATTATTTACCTTGTTTTTGTATGGCTTTTAACTTCTTGACTACTACATTTTGTGGCGTCAAACTCTCAAAGGAGAATGAGTTTTATTTTTGTTTGTCTTTGATTAAGTTGGCGTACACGTGGCACATAACGCAAAAGGGCAGGGGCTGATCCTCGACAATGTTTCTGCCGGGTATCACAAGAAAATCATTGTTGATGGTGTTTCTTTCTCCGTTCCCACAGAAAAAATGACCGTTCTGGTTGGGGCAAACGGCTGTGGAAAGTCGACGTTGCTCAGCACCATTGCACGTATCTTGCAACCTATGGGCGGCTCGATATTGCTGGATGGTAAAGCGATTCACGAGCAACCAACGAAAGCGTTATCCCGTAGACTTGGGATCTTGCCGCAGTCGCCATTATTGCCGGAGGGCTTAACCGTTTATGAACTGGTGTCGCGTGGGCGTTTTCCCTGGCAGAATTTCATTCGTCAATGGAGCGACGCCGACGAGCAGGCGGTAGAAGAGGCCCTGAAATTAACCGGTACGCAGGAGTTTGCACATTTACCTGTTGAAAAACTTTCTGGTGGGCAGCGCCAGCGTTGCTGGATTGCGATGGTGTTGGCGCAAAAGACGCCTTATATCCTGCTGGATGAACCCACAACCTGGCTTGATTTACGTTATCAGGTTGAAATTCTTGAGTTATTACATGATTTAACGCGTCATCACGGGCGTACAGTCGTCGTGGTGTTGCATGATCTGAATTTTGCCGTCAATTATGGTGATACGTTGATATTTTTACGCCAGGGGAAAGTGGTGCGTGTGTTGAATGAGGGGGAGCATTGCACGCCTGAGCTGGTAAAAGCTGTCTTTGACGTTGATGTTCACGCATCAATAAATCCTCTGACGGGAAAGCCGTTCTTCATGCCGTTTCGTGGTGTAGAAAAAGTATGATGCGCACAGGGCTGGTTACTGTAATTTTCCTCGCCTTACTGCTGGTGGGATGCGTGGTATATCCAGGGATTGGTGCCCGATTTATTGCACCACAAACGGTGTTGCAGGCATTTCTTCATTTTGAACCGCAAAACTTCGATCACAACGTAATTGTAAGACTCCGTTTGCCGCGTTTAGCGGCAGCATTGCTTACCGGTGCTTCTCTTGGAGTTGCTGGTGCTTTGTTGCAGGCTGTCATTCGTAACCCATTGGGGGAGCCACATATTTTAGGTTTAAATGCCGGAGCCGCTCTTGCTGTCGTTGCTGCCAGTGCGCTTGGGCTGGCCTTTCCGGTTGGACGCCCACTGCTGGCATCTACGGGCGGCGCGTTATTGTTCCTGTTGATATTGCTGCTTTCCTCCGCAGGGCGTTCAGGGTTAACGCCAATGAAAGTTACTTTATGCGGCGTGGCGCTATCGGCGTTCGTGTCCTCAATAACGGCTGCAATCCTGATTCTTGACGAACAAACACTGCTGGCGATGCGGACATGGCTAGCAGGTGATTTAGCGGGGCAGGATTGGGCGACGCTGGGTACGTCCGCCTGGTTTTCTCTGGGGGGGGTTGTGTTAGCCATTTACCTTGCGCCCTCTCTTAACATGTTGGCACTGGGTGATCGCATGGCGCAGGGGCTGGGCGTCTCGGTACTCCGCACGCGAACATTCACCCTGCTTGCGATCGCGTTGCTCTGTGGCGCAGCCGTATCGATTGCTGGCCCCATTGGTTTTGTCGGTCTGCTAGTACCGCAGATTGTCAGGCGTCTGGTATCAGCGGATCTGCGCGTTCTGCTCCCTCTTTCAGCTTGTGTCGGCGCGCTTTTGTTATTACTGGCAGATATTATTGCTCGGACACTTTTCACGCCCCATGAGTTAGCGACCGGTGTCATGACGGCGTTAGTTGGTGCGCCTGTTTTTGTCATTATGGCGACGAGGATGTTCAAATGAGTCGGATAATGAACGTCGGGCTACGTCCACTACGTGTTGGTAAGTTTTCGACACTGGTACGCCCTAAAAATCTGGTGTTGCTTGGTGGGCTGTTTCTGTTTGCGGTTGGAATACTGATATTCGGTCTGATGCATGGTTCTTTTTCTGTCCCGGCATCGGAAGTAGGACGAGCGTTGTTTGCTCCAGAAAACGTAAGCACAGACGCACGTTATATTGTGCAGGATATTCGCTTGCCGAGAGTCATCATGGCATTGCTATGCGGAGCCATGTTAGGTATGGCGGGGGCCGCGATGCAATCCATTGCGCGTAACGGCCTTGCCGATCCTGGTTTAATCGGCGTCAAAGAAGGATGTAGCGTGGCGGTGCTGTGGCTGATTTTCCAGTTTCCAATGCTGGGAATGTTCTGGCGTCCAGTGGCTGGTCTTGCTGGTGGCTTGTTGGTGGCTTTAATCGTGATTTTTTGTGCACGCGATATTTCCCGCCCGCGATTTGTTCTGATTGGTATTGGTGTTTCCTGGTTTTTCGCCGCCGGTATCGGTGTATTTATGACCACTGCAGATGTTCGAGATGTACAAACTGCATTGATGTGGTTATCGGGAAGCCTGCATGCAGCTAACTGGATGTTAGTCGGTATTTCAGCCTGTTGGATGTTGCCAGCCGCTCTTTTATTGCTGTTCACCGCCAGGACGGCGGATATCGCTCTGCTTGGTCATCAGGTTGCAACCGGGTTAGGGGTGAATAGTTCTCGTCTGGCGTTGTTACGTGTCGCCGCACCAATAATCCTGACAGCCGTCTGCGTTTCGTGTGTTGGTAACATCGGTTTTGTTGGATTGATAGCACCGCATATATCACGTTTTATTCTACGTGGCGGGCAGACGACATTACTGCTGGGGAGCGCCGTATCGGGGGCGTTATTAGTCATTCTGGCGGATTGCATTGGTCGTTTGGCTTTTTTGCCTTTGCAACTGCCTGCCGGAATCATTATCTCACTGATTGGCGGACCATTTTTTTTGCTACTGCTCTGGCAGCGCAGGAACAGTTTTTAATGGGAGTTATATGCGTTTATTTTTTTCTCTGCTGATACTGTTGTCATTCTTTGCCCGCGCGACAGAACCTGTTCAGGTCTTTACTGATGATTTAGGGCGCAAAGTCACTGTTCCTGCTCATCCAAAGAGAATTGTCTCTTTACACGATCTTGATATCACTATTCCTCTGATTGAGCTCGGTGTACCTCCTGTCGCCAGCCACGGGCGAACCCGGCCTGACGGTAGCCATTTCATTCGATCAGGCGCGTTATTGACAGGTGTCGACTTTGATAATTCATCGATCGCTTTTATTGGCACCGCTGATATTGATATTGAAGCGATTGTGGCGGCAAAGCCTGACCTGATCATCACAGAACCGACCCGTAATACGCCCATTGAACAACTGGAAAAAATTGCGCCCACGGTGAGCATTGATCATCTCAAAGGAGGCGCGCCAGAAATCTACCGCAAGCTGGCAGAACTTACAGGAACGCAGTCGCAGCTGGCGATACTTGAACGCCGCTATCAGGCACAAATCAATGCGCTGAAGGCGACGCTGGACAGCCAAAAAATAACGGTATCGGTGATTCAGGCAAATCAGGGAAAAATTAATGTGATGCATAGCTATCATTCGCTGGGGCGGGTATTACGCGATGCTGGTTTTCGCTTTCCGCCGCTGATTGAGAGCATTCCTGAAGGTGGGCGAATGGATGTGAGCGCAGAGCGTTTACCTGAACTGGATGCCGATTTTGTTTTTGCAACCTGGCGCGGTGACACCGGTGGTAAACCTCAGGATGAGCTGGCAGCAATGGAAAAAGTCATGCCGGGATGGTGTCAGTTTCTGACGGCCTGTCGTTCCGGGCGCTATGTGCTGATTTCTCGTGAAGAGGCGATTTCTAACTCCTTTGCATCTCTGGGGCTGATGGCTGCGCAGATACAATCACAAATTGCGGGACGACCTCTACCGGAGGCTAAATGATCCAGAAAGACAAAACGCGGGTTGATATTTATGGTGAGCGTTTTCGCACTCGCGCGAGTCAGTTAACGCCTGGGTTAAGAACTGTCGCAAGCTACATTAATGAGCATCGTGAAGTGGTACTCGAGCAAACGGCGATGGAAATTGCGGCCACGTTGAACACTTCCGATGCCACAGTTATCAGGGCTATACAGGCTCTGGGGTTTGCCGGGCTGCGTGATCTGAAACGCACTCTGGAACAGTGGCTTGGTCCAGCCCTTAGTTCCAGCGAAAAGATGTCTACGACGGTGAGTAACTTGACGAGCGATGTTAACACCGCAATCGACTTTGTTCTTGAAGGGCATTTGTATACTTGTAATGTCCTGTCAGAGCCTGAAAACCGCCACGCGCTTGCGCAAGCGGTAGCGTTGTTGGTGCAGGCACGGCAAGTCGCAATTTTTGGCATTGGCGCTTCGGGTATTCTGGCGGACTATACCGCACGACTATTCAACCGCATAGGTTTGCCTGCCACGGCACTAAACCGTACGGGTATTGGCCTTGCCGAGCAACTGATCGCGCTTCAACGTGGCGATGTTCTGATCATGATGGCGCAAAAATCTGCGCACCGGGAAGGGCTGACAACGCTTCGTGAGGCGAGGCGGCTGGGGATCCCTGTTATTTTGCTGACAAACGCGCTAGATTCACGTTTTAGCAAAGACGCCAGTATCGTGATTCATGTTCCGCGCGGGGATGAAAAGGGGAAAACGCCACTACATGGTACGGTATTGTTGTGTCTGGAAATGATTGTCTGGTCGGTAGCTTCCGCAGTGCCGCAGCGTGCGGTTAAAACCATTAAGCGAATTAACGATTTCCATCGAGGACTGAAAACGGGAAGAAAGAATGGCTAATCTGGGCTGAGACCGGTAGCAGCACCGGCCTCTTTTCAGGAATGTTAAATCCCCGGTTGCAGAATACGGATATTCATCTCCAGCACGTCGCCTTTTACGGCTTCGCTGTACGCCTTCATGTGCGGGGTCTGCAAGTGCGCTTCAAGATGCGCGATGCTTTCCCACTGCTCAATCATCACGATAGAATCCGGTGCCATAGACTGGAAACTCACGCCAGCAGCGCAATCCACCATTGGCGCATAGCCGTGGCAACCTTCTTCTTTCAGTACGGTTGGAACGATTTTAGCAAACTGATCCAATACCGCCTGACGGTGATGTTGACCAGGACGAGTACGGATTTCTGCGATTACGGTAAGCATGGTTAACTCCTTCTAAAGCCTGAGCTCTAGTTAACCAAAAATTTCCACAAGATGCTTGCGATATTCTTCAGTATAGCGGGGAACATCAGGCATTTTTATCACGTCATTAGCGATAAATGTCGGCAGCGGTTCCATGCCAAGGAATTGGTTTGCTTTATGGAACGGCAGATACACACCGTCAACGCCAACGCCGTGGAAGAACTGATCTTTTTCGGTGAAGGCTTCCATTGGTGCGTTCCAGGTCAGAGAAAGCATATATTTTTTGCCCTGTACCAGGCCGCCGGAACCGTATTTTTTCGACGGATCTTTGCGGGTACGACCATCGCTGGCATACAGAGTCCCGTGACCTTCGGTGAATACATCATCAATGTATTTTTTCACTGTCCACGGCGCGCCCATCCACCAGCCTGGCATCTGCCAGATCACCACATCAGCCCAGAGAAAGTTTTGTACTTCCGCTTTGACATCGTAGTCGCTGTCGGCGCGAACGATGCGAACATCATGCCCGAGGTCGCGCAGTGTGCCATCCGCGACTTCGGTCAGGGTGTCGTTCAGTTGACCATTGGAGTGGGCGAATTTTTTCGCGCCGTTGATAATCAGGATGTTGCTCATTTTTTAACCTCAAGGTGAGACGTTTGTCGACTATAGTACGTCACAGAGCGGTACGGTGAAATTAGCAAAATGTGCAAAGTCTTTTGCTAATTTAGCAAAAGTCTTACCCTTACCAGCTCACCTTCGCCTCAAATCCACCTTGTTCCGCATTCCCAAACTCAACATTCATGCCATGCAATTTGGCGATTCGCTGGACAATCGATAGCCCAAGTCCACTGCCGGTAGCGGTTTGTCCGGGTGGGCGATAGAAGCGTTCGCCAATTCTCGCCAGTGCCTCTGGCGTCACACCGGGGCCGTTATCCCTCACGATGAAATTTTCGGCATTCAGCGTGACGTCCACCACGCTGCCCTGTGGACTGTAGCGCACGGCGTTATCCAGAAGGTTTCGTACCAACAAACTTAGTAACAGCGGTTGTCCGGTGCGTTTGATGCCGTGGGCATTGAGTGTCAGTCGCACGTCAATTTTCGCTTGCTGCGCCGTGTGGTAAATATCCATCACCGACGATTGCAGGAGATCTTCAAGCGGGATCTCCGCGACGTCCTGAAGGTTATCCAGTGAGTCCAGCCGCGATAGCGTGAGCAGTTGATCAACCAGACGAGTAGCGCGATCGATTCCGGAATGTAATTGAAGCAGCGCTTTTTTCCGCGCCTGCGGATCATCGTCAGAGAGCTGCGCAACTTCGGTTTGCACTTTCAGCGCCGTTAACGGGCTACGAAGTTCGTGAGCTGCGTCGGAGGTAAAGCGTCGTTCACGAACCATCATCGCATGTGTGCGGGCGAACAGTTGATTCAACGACTCAACCAGTGGACGCACTTCGCTGGGTACGCCCGTCGCGTTTAGTGGTTTTTCCGAGTCAGGGTCACGCATACGTAGTGCCAGCGCCAGTTTGTTCAGCGGCGCGAGTTCACGACCCAGTAGTACCATCATGATGATTAACATAATCGGCAGTGCGACAAGCCACGGGATCAATTGCCCGGCAACAATCGCCAGCGCCATGTCTTCGCGGTATTCCCATTCCTGACCAACAACGATGCGATATTTGCCATCAGGTGAGGTCATCCAGACAAAACGCCAGGGATCGTCTTCACCGACCAGTTGCCCGTCAGCAAAACCTTCCCGTTGATAGCTATAGGGAATATCTTCTCCGTTATCGCCATCGTTAAGGACCATTCTGCCGTCGTGGGTAAAGATGGCAAAGGTCAGCGCATCGTCATCAACATGACCGTGTTTTAATTTATTTGGCGTCTGTGCCATGCGATCTGCCGCGTTGATTTCGTTGAGATCGAGCGTACTTAACCGCTTGGCAAACAGCATCAGTTGGGTGTCGAACAACTCATCGACGTTATCCGTTGTTTGTTTCCAGGCGACAAAGCTGGAAAGCAGCCAGGTCACTGAGGCCAGAATTAAAAAGATTAGCGTCAGCCTGACTCGCAGACTAAGACGTTGGGTAAATTTCATTTCTCACCTAATGTGTAGCCAATACCATGAACGGTACGAATAAAATCACTGCCGAGTTTGCGTCGCAGATGATGCACATGCACTTCAACGGCATTACTGGTGACCTCTTCGTCCCAGGTATACAGTTTCTCTTCAATCAGTTTGCGCGGCAGTACCCGACCAGCGTTACGCATCAGTAATTCCAGCAGGGCAAATTCTTTTGGTTTCAGAGTTAAGGGTTCGCCAGCCAGCGTGGCGATACGTTTGCCGGGGTCGAGCATGACGTTACCGTGGCGCAGTTCGTTGCTGGCCTGGCTGTTGGTTCGGCGCATCAGAGCTTCCAGCCTGGCGGCGACTTCTATCAACGCAAAAGGTTTACACAGATAATCGTCAGCTCCCAGACGCAGCCCCTCTACACGTTCCGCTAACGCATCGCGCGCGGTCAGGATCAGTACCGGCTCACGCTGACCTTTTTCTCGCCATTCGCGCAAAATATCGCGACCATCCATGCCTGGTAAGGTTAAATCCAGGATCACCGCATCATAAGGCGCACTATATAGCGCCTCTTTTCCCTGACGACCTTGTGTAAACCAGTCGACGCTAAAACCCATTTTACTAAGGCCCGTTTTGATGCCGTCGCCAATCAGCATGTCATCTTCTATCAGTAAAATTCGCATTTTTTCATCCCTGCGATAACCGTATTTGCTGCCAGTAAACCGTGTTGTAACGCGCTCTGTACAGCATTAAATTTTATTTTTTTCCCTTAAGAAGTTGTTAAGGACTATCTTGTTAAATGCTCGGAAACAGACATTAAAGGGAGTAATAAACATGAAAAAATTCGCAGCAGTAATCGCAGTAATGGCCCTGTGCAGCGCACCGGTGATGGCAGCAGAGCAGGGCGGTTTTTCTGGCCCATCGGCAACGCAAAGTCAGGCCGGAGGATTCCAGGGGCCGAACGGCAGCGTAACGACCGTAGAAAGCGCAAAATCCCTGCGTGACGACACCTGGGTAACCCTGCGCGGCAATATCGTTGAACGCATCTCTGACGATCTCTACGTGTTCAAAGATGCCAGCGGTACTATCAATGTTGATATCGACCACAAACGCTGGAACGGCGTGACGGTGACGCCGAAAGATACGGTTGAGATCCAGGGGGAAGTCGATAAAGACTGGAACTCTGTTGAAATTGACGTCAAACAGATCCGCAAAGTAAATCCGTAATTGTTACCGCTCCCGGGACGCGTTCCCGGGAATAATTTCGCAGGGAGGCAAAATGACAAACCTGACACTGGATGTAAACATTATCGATTTCCCATCAATCCCTGTGGCGATGTTGCCGCACCGCTGTAGCCCTGAGTTGCTCAACTACAGCGTGGCGAAATTTATCATGTGGCGTAAAGAGACGGGGCTTTCTCCTGTTAACCAAAGCCAGACTTTTGGCGTCGCCTGGGATGACCCTGCCACCACCGCACCGGAAGCGTTTCGCTTTGATATCTGCGGCAGCGTTAGCGAACCGATTCCCGATAATCGTTATGGCGTGAGTAATGGTGAACTTACCGGTGGACGTTATGCTGTGGCCCGCCATGTTGGCGAGCTGGACGATATTTCACACACGGTATGGGGCATCATTCGCCACTGGCTGCCTGCAAGCGGCGAGAAAATGCGTAAAGCACCGATTCTGTTTCACTACACCAATCTTGCCGAGGGGATGACAGAGCAGAGACTGGAAACGGATGTTTATGTGCCGTTGGCGTGATGAAGAATCTTTACCGGAGTGTGAGCCAAATCACTCGCGATAAGTTTGAGCGAACAATGCCACAGGCGTATTGTTGTCGGGCTTATAAGTTCTCCGGTAAGGAATGCCATGTATACGCGAAATTTATTATCCGGTGCGCCGTAAGCCGTCTCGAGGGTACCCATGAGCAGGCCGCACTTATGGCAGGAGGCGCGGGGCACAGGTGGAGACACTGCTAAGCTGGGCTGAACCGTATACTTACAGACGACTACTTTGATGCTTTAGGCTTCCCTGGACTCGCATAACCTCAACTTCTCGAATCGCCCGGTGCGGACCCGCATGCCGAGTGGTGTGGCATGGGCGCAACCTTGTGTTGCCCCCTATGCCGATCAAGTCTACAGCAAAGAGTTGTATATCAAGGCACATTGATGCCTTTATCGCCGCCGGAGCACGTCCGGCGGCGCTAATGACGCTGATCTCCTGTGACTCGACGTGGCAGATAATGTAGTATCTCCAGCAATATTGCCCCTTTGAAGGCTGGCGAATAAGTTGAGGAATCAGAATTAATGAGCGATATGGCAGAGCGCCTTGCGCTGCATGAGTTTACGGAGAACGCCTACTTAAACTACTCCATGTACGTGATCATGGACCGTGCGTTGCCGTTTATTGGTGATGGTCTGAAACCCGTTCAACGCCGCATTGTGTATGCGATGTCAGAACTGGGCCTGAATGCTACCGCCAAATTTAAAAAGTCGGCTCGTACTGTCGGTGACGTACTGGGTAAATACCATCCGCATGGCGACAGCGCCTGCTATGAAGCGATGGTGCTGATGGCGCAGCCATTCTCTTATCGTTATCCGCTGGTGGACGGGCAGGGGAACTGGGGCGCACCGGACGATCCGAAATCGTTCGCGGCAATGCGTTACACCGAATCCCGCCTGTCGAAATATTCCGAGCTTTTATTAAGTGAACTGGGGCAAGGAACGGCAGATTGGGTGCCAAACTTCGACGGCACGTTGCAAGAGCCGAAGATGCTCCCCGCTCGCTTGCCGAATATTTTACTTAACGGCACCACCGGCATTGCCGTCGGCATGGCGACGGATATTCCGCCGCACAACCTGCGTGAAGTCGCGCAGGCGGCAATCGCCTTAATTGAGCAGCCCAATACCACGCTCGACCAGTTACTGGATATCGTGCAGGGGCCAGACTACCCGACCGAAGCGGAAATCATTACCTCCCGAGCGGAGATCCGCAAAATCTACGAGAACGGTCGCGGTTCTGTGCGTATGCGCGCGGTGTGGAAGAAAGAAGATGGCGCGGTGGTTATCAGCGCACTACCGCATCAGGTTTCTGGCGCGCGCGTGCTGGAGCAGATTGCTGCGCAAATGCGCAACAAGAAGCTGCCGATGGTTGACGATCTGCGCGATGAATCTGACCACGAGAACCCGACCCGTCTGGTGATCGTGCCGCGTTCCAATCGCGTGGATATGGAGCAGGTGATGAATCACCTCTTCGCCACCACCGATCTGGAAAAGAGCTATCGTATTAACCTCAATATGATCGGTCTGGATGGGCGTCCGGCGGTGAAAAATCTGCGGGAAATCCTCTCTGAATGGCTGGTGTTCCGTCGTGATACCGTACGCCGCCGTCTGAACTATCGCCTGGAGAAGGTCCTCAAGCGCCTGCATATCCTCGAAGGTTTGCTGGTGGCGTTTCTCAATATCGACGAAGTGATTGAGATCATTCGTAATGAAGATGAACCGAAACCGGCGCTGATGTCGCGGTTTGGCCTTACGGAAACCCAGGCGGAAGCGATCCTCGAACTGAAACTGCGTCATCTTGCCAAACTGGAAGAGATGAAGATTCGCGGTGAGCAGAGTGAGCTGGAAAAAGAGCGCGACCAGTTGCAGGGCATTTTGGCTTCCGAGCGTAAAATGAATAACCTGCTGAAGAAAGAACTGCAGGCAGACGCGCAAGCCTACGGTGACGAACGTCGTTCGCCGTTGCAGGAACGCGAAGAAGCGAAAGCGATGAGCGAGCACGACATGCTGCCGTCTGAACCTGTCACCATTGTGCTGTCGCAGATGGGCTGGGTACGCAGCGCTAAAGGCCATGATATCGACGCGCCGGGCCTGAATTATAAAGCGGGCGATAGCTTCAAAGCGGCGGTGAAAGGTAAGAGCAACCAACCGGTAGTGTTTGTTGATTCCACCGGTCGTAGCTATGCCATTGACCCGATTACGCTGCCGTCGGCGCGTGGTCAGGGCGAACCGCTCACCGGCAAATTAACGTTGCCGCCTGGGGCGACCGTTGACCATATGCTGATGGAAAGCGACGATCAGAAACTGCTGATGGCTTCCGATGCGGGTTACGGTTTCGTCTGCACCTTTAACGATCTGGTGGCGCGTAACCGTGCAGGTAAAGCTTTGATCACCTTACCGGAAAATGCCCATGTTATGCCGCCGGTGGTGATTGAGGATGCTTCCGATATGCTGCTGGCAATCACTCAGGCAGGCCGTATGTTGATGTTCCCGGTAAGCGATCTGCCGCAGCTGTCGAAGGGCAAAGGCAACAAGATTATCAACATTCCATCGGCAGAAGCCGCGCGTGGAGAAGATGGTCTGGCGCAACTGTACGTTCTGCCGCCGCAAAGCACGCTGACCATTCATGTTGGGAAACGCAAAATTAAACTGCGTCCGGAAGAGCTACAGAAAGTCACTGGCGAACGTGGACGCCGCGGTACGTTGATGCGCGGTTTGCAGCGTATCGATCGTGTTGAGATCGACTCTCCTCGCCGTGCCAGCAGCGGTGATAGCGAAGAGTAATATGCCGGGGAGGGCGCTGTTTCCTCCCGCTTGCAAGGAACGCCGGATGAAACGTTAAGTCGTCATCCGGCAGCGTATTCAACCCCCGGAAACGATAAAAATTCCCTTGAAACCGTTGTTTATTCATGCGTTGCGATTAACAATACGCTTTTCCAGAGAGCGGCTTTTAACAATGCCCTAACCTGATTTCAGGTGACGTACAATGCCAGTCTCTCAGACCTTCAGAGGGTGTTATGCTATATATCTTTCGTCTTATTATTACCGTGATTTACAGCATCTTAGTCTGTGTATTCGGCTCCATTTACTGCCTTTTCAGCCCGCGTAACCCGAAACATGTGGCCACCTTTGGGCATATGTTTGGTCGTCTTGCGCCGCTGTTCGGCCTGAAAGTTGAGTGCCGCAAACCTGCGGATGCTGAAAGCTACGGCAATGCTATTTATATCGCTAACCACCAGAACAACTATGACATGGTGACAGCATCGAACATTGTGCAACCGCCGACGGTGACGGTAGGTAAAAAGAGCTTGCTGTGGATCCCCTTCTTCGGGCAGTTGTACTGGTTAACCGGCAACTTATTGATCGACAGAAACAATCGCACTAAAGCTCACGGCACTATTGCGGAAGTCGTGAATCACTTCAAAAAACGCCGTATTTCCATCTGGATGTTCCCGGAAGGTACCCGCAGCCGTGGTCGCGGCCTGCTACCGTTCAAGACCGGGGCATTTCACGCGGCAATTGCGGCAGGCGTCCCGATTATTCCCGTGTGCGTCTCTACAACTTCGAATAAGATTAATCTTAATCGACTGCACAACGGTCTGGTGATTGTCGAAATGCTGCCGCCAATTGACGTCAGTCAGTATGGCAAAGATCAGGTTCGTGAGCTGGCTGCCCATTGTCGTTCGATAATGGAACAAAAAATCGCTGAGCTCGATAAAGAAGTCGCAGAGCGCGAAGCCGCCGGAAAAGTTTAAGTCGGCAATCTGTATTTTTGCGGGGAACACTTTCCTGCACGGTATTACTTTAGCCAGTTTTACATGGAGCAAATATGTCACTCAGTCGGCGTCAGTTCATTCAGGCATCGGGGATTGCACTTTGTGCAGGCGCTGTTCCCCTGAAGGCCAGCGCAGCCGGGCAACAGCAACCGCTACCCGTTCCGCCGCTGCTTGAATCTCGCCGTGGGCAACCGCTGTTTATGACTGTACAACGTGCGCACTGGTCATTTACGCCAGGGACACGCGCGTCGGTTTGGGGAATCAATGGTCGTTACCTGGGGCCGACTATCCGCGTCTGGAAGGGCGACGATGTTAAGCTTATTTACAGCAACCGCCTGACAGAAAATGTCTCAATGACGGTGGCCGGGCTACAGGTACCAGGCCCGCTGATGGGCGGTCCGGCACGGATGATGTCGCCAAACGCTGACTGGGCACCCGTACTGCCTATTCGCCAGAACGCAGCTACTCTGTGGTATCACGCCAATACTCCCAACCGCACGGCTCAGCAGGTCTATAACGGCCTTGCCGGAATGTGGCTGGTGGAAGATGAAGTCAGCAAGTCGCTGCCTATCCCCAACCATTATGGTGTGGATGATTTTCCGGTCATTATTCAGGATAAACGGCTGGATAACTTTGGTACGCCAGAATACAACGAACCGGGAAGCGGCGGCTTTGTTGGTGACACACTGCTGGTTAACGGTGTACAAAGCCCGTACGTTGAAGTTTCGCGAGGCTGGGTGCGCTTGCGACTGCTGAACGCGTCGAACTCTCGTCGCTATCAACTGCAGATGAGCGATGGTCGCCCGTTACATGTGATTTCTGGCGATCAGGGATTCCTGCCTGCTCCTGTATCGGTGAAGCAACTTTCGCTGGCACCGGGCGAGCGCCGCGAGATTCTGGTGGATATGAGCAACGGCGATGAAGTGTCGATCACCTGTGGCGAAGCGGCGAGCATTGTTGATCGTATTCGTGGCTTCTTTGAGCCATCCAGCATTCTGGTTTCTACCCTGGTGCTAACGCTGCGCCCAACCGGCCTTCTGCCGCTGGTCACAGACAGTCTTCCGATGCGCTTGCTGCCAACTGAAATCATGGCCGGTTCGCCGATTCGTAGTCGCGATATCAGTCTGGGTGATGACCCGGGTATTAATGGACAACTGTGGGACGTCAACCGTATTGATGTCACCGCGCAGCAAGGAACGTGGGAACGCTGGACGGTACGCGCGGACGAGCCGCAAGCGTTCCATATTGAAGGCGTGATGTTCCAGATCCGTAACGTGAATGGCGCGATGCCGTTCCCGGAAGACAGAGGCTGGAAAGATACCGTTTGGGTTGACGGACAAGTGGAGCTGCTGGTTTATTTCGGTCAGCCTTCCTGGGCGCACTTCCCGTTCTACTTCAACAGTCAGACGCTGGAAATGGCGGACCGTGGCTCGATAGGGCAACTGTTGGTCAATCCGGTACCGTAATCTTCATACTCGCCCGAGGAGGGCGAGTATGGAATACTTTTCGATTTCTCTTTCGTTCCGGCTTATAATCCCCGGCCTTTGATTATTTTTTTATCATTTCTGGAAGCAAAATGAGCTCTATCTCCCTGATCCAACCGGATCGCGACCTGTTCTCCTGGCCGCAGTACTGGGCCGCCTGTTTTGGACCGGCACCGTTTTTGCCGATGTCTCGTGAAGAGATGGATCAACTTGGCTGGGATAGCTGCGACATCATTTTGGTTACTGGCGACGCGTATGTCGATCACCCAAGCTTCGGGATGGCGATTTGCGGTCGTATGCTGGAAGCGCAGGGCTTTCGCGTCGGGATCATCGCCCAGCCGGACTGGAGCAGCAAAGACGACTTTATGCGTCTGGGTAAACCGAATCTGTTTTTTGGTGTTACTGCTGGCAACATGGATTCGATGATCAACCGCTATACCGCCGATCGCCGTTTACGTCATGACGATGCCTACACGCCGGATAACGTCGCGGGTAAGCGACCGGATCGCGCCACACTGGTTTATACCCAGCGTTGTAAAGAGGCGTGGAAAGATGTGCCGGTGATCCTCGGCGGTATTGAGGCCAGCCTGCGCCGTACCGCGCACTATGATTACTGGTCGGATACCGTGCGCCGTTCCGTGCTGGTGGATTCGAAAGCCGACATGCTGATGTTTGGTAACGGTGAGCGTCCGCTGGTGGAAGTGGCGCACCGTCTGGCGATGGGCGAGCCGATTAGTGAAATCCGCGATGTGCGTAATACCGCGATTATCGTAAAAGAGGCGTTGCCTAGCTGGAGCGGTGTGGATTCCACCCGTCTTGATACCCCAGGGAAAATCGACCCAATCCCGCATCCGTATGGTGAAGATTTGCCGTGCGCGGATAACAAACCTGTTGCGCCGAAAAAGCAGGAAGCGAAAGCCGTAACCGTGCAGCCGCCGCGCCCGAAACCGTGGGAAAAAACCTACGTATTGCTGCCTTCTTTCGAGAAAGTGAAGGGCGATAAAGTGCTGTACGCCCATGCTTCGCGTATTCTGCACCACGAAACTAACCCAGGCTGCGCCCGCGCATTGATGCAAAAACATGGCGACCGCTATGTGTGGATCAACCCGCCTGCTATTCCGCTCTCTACCGAAGAGATGGACAGCGTTTTTGCGCTGCCGTACAAGCGCGTGCCGCATCCGGCCTATGGCAATGCCCGTATTCCGGCTTACGAAATGATTCGTTTCTCGGTCAACATTATGCGTGGCTGCTTTGGCGGCTGCTCTTTCTGTTCTATCACCGAGCACGAAGGGCGCATTATTCAGAGCCGTTCGGAAGATTCGATCATCAATGAGATCGAAGCGATCCGCGACACTGTTCCAGGTTTTACGGGCGTAATTTCCGATCTCGGTGGGCCAACTGCCAACATGTATATGTTGCGCTGCAAATCGCCACGCGCTGAACAGACCTGCCGCCGCTTGTCGTGTGTTTACCCGGATATTTGTCCGCATATGGACACTAACCACGAACCGACGATTAACCTCTATCGCCGTGCGCGTGATCTGAAAGGCATTAAAAAGATCCTGATCGCTTCCGGCGTACGTTATGACATCGCCGTGGAAGATCCGCGCTATATCAAAGAGCTGGCGACCCATCACGTCGGCGGTTATCTGAAGATTGCCCCGGAACATACCGAAGAAGGGCCGTTGTCGAAGATGATGAAGCCGGGCATGGGCAGCTATGACCGCTTTAAAGAGTTGTTCGATACCTACTCGAAACAGGCAGGTAAAGAGCAGTATTTGATCCCGTATTTCATCTCGGCACACCCCGGTACGCGCGATGAAGATATGGTGAATCTGGCGCTGTGGCTGAAAAAGCACCGCTTCCGCCTCGACCAGGTACAGAACTTCTACCCGTCGCCGCTGGCTAACTCGACCACTATGTATTACACCGGCAAAAACCCGCTGGCGAAGATTGGTTATAAGAGTGAAGACGTCTTTGTACCGAAGGGCGACAAGCAGCGTCGCCTGCATAAAGCGTTGTTGCGTTACCACGATCCGGCAAACTGGCCGTTAATCCGCCAGGCGCTGGAAGCGATGGGCAAAAAGCATCTGATTGGCAGCCGTCGCGATTGCTTAGTGCCTGCGCCAACCATTGAAGAGATGCGTGAGGCTCGTCGCCAGAACCGCAATACCCGTCCGGCGTTGACTAAACATACGCCGATGGCGACCCAGCGTCAGATGCCTGCTACAGCAAAAAAAGCGTCGTCTACGCAATCTCGTCCGGTGAATACTGGTGCGAAGAAACGCCCTAAAGCGGCGGTTGGACGTTAAAAAATATCCCCGGCAACTGACACGCTACCGGGGATTTTTTTATCATTCTGCGTACATACGCAAGCAGCGCAGGCAATCAAAATAGTCCTGAGCATCAAGACGCGTATTGGCTCTGTTAGCGTCGGATTTGGCAGCATAGATTTGTGGGCGTAATGCTTTCATATCCTGCTCAAGCCGGGCGATTTTGGCATTTAATGTTTGCACATTGCTCGCCAGCTGATTGACCTTTTGCTCATTGACGCAGCCACTGAGCAAGCAGGTTGCCAGAACAACAGCTCCCACGGTGAAAATCGTTTTCATATAGTGTTCCCTTTTATTTATTGTTCCGGCTAATTGTTATTTAATTCAGCTCATTGCTTTAATCTGGCGGCGGTTTTTGCCTCAATCTGCTTAAGTAGGCTGCCGCTGTTCGGGCGGATAAAATCAGCGATTTCCCACTTACCTTCGCGCCGCTGTAAAATCAGTTCTTGCTCTTCGTTGTTGCCATTGGTCAGCGTAAAACGAACATGAATGCGGGCGGAATCGGTGGTTTTCTCCAGGACTCGAATTTCATCAACGCGGGAAAATAACGACTCTTCGCCAAAACAGATCGGATTGTCGTAAATAAATTGCCGTTCTATTTGCATATCTTCATCGGGATTGTTGGCAGTCTTGAAGGTGGTTTTATAGAAGGCATTGACCGCCTGGCGGTAAGAGTCGGAAACCACCCACGTCCACGGCCAGCTATAATCAGCAATATGTTCAACGAGTTCGGCAACAAAGGCTTCCGGCTGTTCTTTTTGCAACGAAGCTATAGCGGCCAGCGTTTTTTCATTCTCGCTATTAACTGCTTGTAAGACGCTGCCATGATTGCTGACAATATCGTCAATGACCCAACGACCATTTTCCGCCACCATTTTCAGTGTCTGCGTGGTCTTTTCTTTATCGTCTTTAAAGATACGAAAGCGCACAACGGCATCGGCATGATCGGCGTCAGGTTGGGTTATCGCTACGCTTTCTAACACCAGATCGCCAAAATCCTGACAATCACAAACCGGATCATAATCCAGCCAGCCAATATTGCCCGGCAGCGTAAGATTGTCGTTCAGGGTAAGCGCCTGTTGAATACGCGCTGAAGTTATCGCCCGCTCTCCGGTTTCACCGAAATAAGGCGTACTGGCATCTGATTTATAGTTCTGATAAATCTGCCGGACTGTTTGTTCTACGGTCTGTGAAGGAGGCTGCGCGTGTACGGTAAAACTTGCCAGGGCTGCTAAAAACAGAAGTATTATTTTCATCTGTTTTTCACCTCTCCGTTGCGTTTATCCCGGGTGTAGATGAATTGTTCCTTTAAGAGCTTCCGGCTCTGCATGATGATGTCCTTATATTTGGCATTCCTGAACAAGGAAGAGTAACAATGGGCAGGACGCGAGGGGAATAAATGATTTCTTAAAAGTCCGGTAGCGGAACATTACCGCCACCGGGAGAATTTGCACGTTAGCCGCCAAACTGGTCAGGATCGGGACCGAGACGCTTGCCCTGATCGAGTTTTGCAATTTCGCCGAGTTCGTCTTTGTCGAGACGGAAGTCCCAGACGTCAAAGTTTTCGACAATGCGTGAAGGTGTGACCGATTTCGGGATCACCACCAGGCCGCTATCCAGATGCCAGCGGATAACAATCTGCGCCGGGGTTTTGCCGTATTTATCTGCCAGATCGCGAATGACTTTCTGATCGAAAACGCCTTTCCCTCCTTGCGCTAATGGGCTCCAGGATTCGGTCTGGATTTTGTGTGTCGCGTTCCAGGCATGTAGCTGGCGTTGTTGCATCAGCGGGTGAAGTTCGATCTGATTTATCACAGGCGTCACGCCAGTTTCATCAATCAGGCGTTGCAGGTGATGGATCTGGAAGTTGCACACGCCGATGCTTTTGATTAATCCCTCTTTTTGCAATTCGATCATGCCTTTCCATGCTTCGACATAATGGTCGATAGCGGGAACGGGCCAGTGCATTAAGTAGAGGTCGATATAATCAAGCTGGAGTTTTTTCAGGCTGTCGAGCAGGGCTTCGCGGGGGCGCTTGTGGTCGTCGTTCCACAGCTTAGTGGTGATGAACAGTTCTTCTCTGTTGACTGAGGCATTTTTCAGGGCTTTGCCGACACCTTCTTCATTCTTATAGGCCGCGGCGGTATCAATCGAGCGATAACCCACGTCTAACGCTTTTTGAATGGCGGTGATTACTTCCTCATTACTTGCTTGCCAGACGCCCAGTCCCAGCTGGGGCATGACATTGCCATCCTGTAGCTTAATAACGGTTGGATTAGCCATACGTTCCTCCTTTATATGAACTCACCGGAGCAGGCTCCGGTGAGGTGTTGTGAACTTAAGTCTGGACGAAATGCCCGAAAACGAAAGTTTGAGGCGTAAAAAGCTTAGCGGGCGGCTTCGTATATGCGGCGGCTGACATCCAGCGTAATGTCATGATTTTCGCCCAGTTGGGTCATACCGTGCTCTTCCAGTTTTTTCAACAAAGCCGGGATGGAGCTGCCGTCCAGACCGTAGTCGGAGAGGTGGGTCGGCACGCCTAATTGCTCAAAGAAATTGCGGGTTGCGGCAATCGCGGCGTCAATACGCTCATCGTCGGAACCTTCTGTGATGTTCCAGACGCGTTCAGCATATTGCAGCAGCTTAGCGCGCTTGGTATCGCGTTTTTCATTCCACAGTGCAGGCAGGACGATAGCCAGTGTTTGCGCGTGATCCAGACCGTGCATCGCAGTCAGTTCGTGGCCCAGCATATGCGTTGCCCAGTCCTGCGGTACGCCAGCGCCGATCAAACCGTTCAGCGCCTGAGTCGCCGCCCACATAACGTTGGCGCGCACATCGTAGTTTTCTGGCTCTTTCAGGGCTTTCGGACCATCTTCGATCAGCGTCAACAAAATGCCTTCTGCGAAACGGTCCTGAATTTTGGCATCAACCGGTTTGGTAACATACTGTTCCACGGTGTGCACAAAGGCATCCACTACACCGTTAGCCACCTGACGCGGCGGCAGAGTGTAGGTATAAACCGGATCGAGCACGGCAAATACGGGTTGAACATGGGCAGAATGGAACGCCTGCTTGTCGCCTGTGGTTTTACGGGAGATCACCGCGCCTGCGTTGGATTCTGAACCGGTTGCTGGCAGCGTCAGCACACAGCCCATCGGGATGGCGCTTTTAATCTCTTTACCGCCCGTTTGCAGAATGTGCCACGGATCGATATTTTCCGGATAGTTAGCCGCTGCGGCGATAAATTTGGTGCCGTCCAGTACAGAACCGCCGCCAACTGCCAGCAGGAAAGTCACTTTTTGTTCGCGAACCAGTTTCACGGCGTTCATCAGCGTTTCATAAGCCGGGTTTGGCTCAATACCGCCAAATTCCAGCACGTCCATGCCTTTCAGGGCATCCAGAACTTGATCGAGAACGCCGGTTTTTTTCACGCTGCCGCCACCGTAGGTAATCAATACGCGAGCATCGTGAGGAATTTGTTCGCGTAAACCAGCGATTGCGCCTTTACCAAACAGAATGCGGGTTGGGGTGTGCAGATTAAAGTTGTTCATTACTTGCTCCCTTTGCTGGGCCAATATGAGGGCAGAGAACGATCTGCCTGATGTTTTTCATTGTGATCGCCAGCGCCCTGGCTCTCAATGCTCATTTCTGCCAATGTCTTGCCTATTTCTCCAGAGTGCTGGAGAAATGCTACAAAATTGCGCACAATCAAATTGCCGCATTATTCCTAAGAAATTACGCGATATGAAACGTGAAGAGATTTGCCGCTTGCTGGCGGATAAAGTTAATAAACTGAAAAATAAAGAAAATAGTTTGTCAGAACTGTTGCCCGATGTGCGTTTGTTGTATGGCGAGACGCCTTTCGCACGTACACCGGTGATGTACGAGCCTGGCATCATAATTCTCTTTTCCGGACATAAAATCGGTTATATCAATGAACGCGTGTTTCGTTATGATGCCAATGAATACCTGCTGCTGACGGTGCCGTTGCCGTTTGAGTGCGAAACCTATGCCACGTCAGAGGTGCCGCTGGCAGGGTTGCGTCTCAATGTCGATATTTTGCAGTTACAGGAACTGTTGATGGACATTGGCGAAGATGAGCATTTCCAGCCGTCGATGGCAGCCAGCGGGATTAACTCCGCCACGTTATCAGAAGAGATTTTATGCGCGGCGGAGCGGTTACTCGACGTGATGGAGCGACCACTGGATGCGCGTATTCTCGGCAAACAGATCATCCGCGAAATTCTGTACTACGTGCTGACCGGACCTTGCGGCGGCGCGTTACTGGCGCTGGTCAGTCGCCAGACTCACTTCAGCCTGATTAGCCGCGTGCTGAAACGGATTGAGAATAAATACACCGAAAACCTGAGCGTCGAGCAACTGGCGGCAGAAGCCAACATGAGCGTATCGGCGTTCCACCATAATTTTAAGTCTGTCACCAGCACCTCGCCGTTGCAGTATTTGAAGAATTACCGTCTGCATAAGGCGCGGATGATGATTATCCACGACGGCATGAAAGCCAGTGCGGCAGCGATGCGCGTCGGTTACGAAAGCGCATCGCAATTTAGCCGTGAGTTTAAACGTTACTTTGGTGTGACGCCGGGGGAAGATGCGGCAAGAATGCGGGCGATGCAGGGGAATTAAATACGTTCCCGGTACAGCAACCGGGAACGGGGAAAATCGTCAGGCGTTACAGTATTTTTTTTTAATCACCACAAACAGCGTGCCTAACAAGCCAGCGGTTAACAAGGCAATTGGCAGGATCATCAGGATCGTCATTACCTGATCTTCATGGCGTTTAACGAACGGAATCATACTTAAGGCATAGCCGAAACTGGTTACCACGCTGACCCACAGCAATCCACTTAACCAGTTGAAAAACTGGAAGCGGCGGTTTGGCAGACCGGAAATTCCCGCCATGGTTGGCAGCAACGTACGGACAAATGCAAGAAAACGTCCAGCCAGCAGCGCCAGCAGACCGTGGCGGTCAAACATGCAGGTGGCGCGCTGGTGATATTTAGCGGGAAGCTGTGCCAGCCAGCCTTTCACCGTTTTGGTATTCCCTAACCAGCGCCCCTGAATATAACTTAACCAGCAGCCCAGACTTGCTGCGGCGGTCAGAATCGCAATCGTAGGCAGAAAATCCATAACCCCCTGGGCAATCAATGCGCCAGCCAATATCAACAAGCTGTCGCCTGGCAAAAATGAGGCGGGCAGCAGGCCGTTTTCTAAAAACAGCGTGGCAAACATGACAAAGTAAACAACGCTAACAATATGAGGATCCGCCAGCGCGGCAAAGTCGTGTTGCCAGAGCGCAGCGATGATATCTTGAATAACAGCCATGGACTTTCCTGTGGAACAGCGTTTAAGCCTTTATCTGCCTATTGTACTCCTGAATCGTCCGGGACGCCTTGATCCCGGACGCAACAATTTAAGACTTTTCACAATAAAATGTCTGCAAAATTGTCCAAAAGTGGCAATGTTATACAATTCGCGCAAAACCGGCGTCCAGATCGGCAATCAGATCGTCGACATCTTCCAGACCAATATGCAGGCGAATCAAGGTCCCGCTAAAATCGATCTCGCCTTGTGGGCGAATGGCGGCGATATGTTCTGGTTGATTTGCCAGGATCAACGATTCATAACCGCCCCACGAGTAGGCCATGCTGAATAAACTGAAGTTATCCAGATAGTTCGCCAGCTCTTCATCATTGAGTTTTTTCTTAAGCACAAAGGAAAATAGCCCGCTGCTACCTGTAAAGTCTCGTTTCCAGAATTCGTGGCCTTTACTGCCAGGCAGAGCAGGGTGGTTAACTCGCGCTACTTGCGGATGTTCTGCCAGCCATTCAGCCACTTTCAGACTGCTTTCATGATGTTGACGCAGGCGAACACCCAAAGTGCGCAGGCCACGGCTGGTTATATAGGCGGTATCGGCATCGACCATCTGGCCCATCAGATAGGCATTCTCCCGCAGCTGCTCCCAGCAACGGGCATTGCACACGGCAGTGCCAATCATCGCATCTGAATGCCCCACCAGATATTTGGTAGCGGCCTGAATGGAAACATCGATGCCAAAATCCAGCGCCTTAAACAGCACACCGGCCGCCCAGGTGTTATCGATCATAATGATGGCATCTGGCACCACATTGCGCACGGCGGCAACAATCGCCGGAACGTCGTGGATTTCCATGGTGATGGAGCCTGGGGATTCCAGAAACACGATTTTAGTGTTTGGCTGCACATGTTTAACGATATCTGCGCCAATCAGCGGATCAAACCATGATGTCGTTACGCCCAGTTTGCTGAGGATTTTGCTACAGAAATCCTGACTCGGTTCATAGGCGGTGTTGGTCATCAACACATGATCGCCCTGTTCGACAAAAGCAAGAATAGAATTAGCAACCGCCGCCGCCCCGCAGGGGAACAGCACGCAGCCTGCGCCACCTTCCAGTTCGCACATCGCTTGTTGTAAGGAGAAATGGGTTAACGTTCCGCGCCGTCCATAGAACAACTCGCCATTGGCGCGATTGCGCGTTGCGTGTTTTTTGGCTTCCACACTGTCAAAGACCAGCGAAGAAGCGCGCTGAATCACGCTATTTACCGCGCCGAGAGTGTATTTTTTGCTGCGTCCTGCATTCACCAGTTGAGTATCAAGCTTTTTGTCCGCCATCTCGGGATTCCTGTTTTTATACGTCTGGATGTCTAAACTAGCATGAATATTCGCGGGCGCATCCTGAAGAATTGGCATAAAGCAGAAAATTTTCGCAAATGGCGTGCTGGTGACTTTTTTACTGCGTAAACGCAAGGAAAAGAAAGCAAAGGTACGGCAGTATGCAAATAGTAATGAGAACGACTATCAATTCGACGTCGTTTTGATATTATTATGCGCAGATTTTGTGACTTGCGTCCTGGAGATACACAGTGGGTAATAATTTAATGCAGACGGACCTTTCCGTCTGGGGTATGTATCAGCACGCCGATATTGTCGTTAAGTGCGTGATGATTGGGCTTATTTTGGCCTCCGTAGTCACCTGGGCAATCTTCTTCAGTAAGAGCGTAGAGTTCTTCAATCAGAAGCGTCGCCTTAAGCGCGAGCAGCAACTGCTGGCTGAAGCGCGTTCCTTAAACCAGGCCAACGATATCGCCGCTGATTTTGGTAGCAAAAGCTTAAGCCTGCATTTGCTCAATGAAGCGCAGAATGAGCTGGAACTGTCAGAAGGCAGCGACGATAACGAAGGTATTAAAGAACGTACCAGCTTCCGTCTGGAGCGTCGGGTCGCCGCAGTAGGTCGTCAAATGGGCCGCGGTAACGGCTATCTGGCAACCATCGGCGCGATTTCGCCGTTCGTTGGTCTGTTTGGTACGGTCTGGGGCATCATGAACAGCTTTATTGGTATCGCGCAAACGCAGACCACTAACCTGGCAGTCGTTGCGCCGGGTATTGCAGAAGCTCTGTTAGCAACGGCAATCGGCCTCGTGGCAGCGATTCCGGCGGTCGTTATCTATAACGTATTTGCACGTCAGATTGGCGGCTTTAAAGCGATGCTGGGTGATGTCGCAGCGCAGGTATTGTTGCTGCAAAGCCGTGACCTGGATCTGGAAGCCAGCGCCGCTGCGCATCCGGTTCGTGTCGCACAAAAATTACGCGCAGGATAATGTCCGATGGCAATGCATCTTAACGAAAACCTCGACGATAACGGCGAAATGCATGATATCAACGTGACGCCGTTTATCGACGTGATGTTGGTTCTGCTGATTATCTTTATGGTGGCGGCACCGTTAGCGACGGTAGATGTGAAGGTGAACTTGCCTGCTTCTACCAGCACGCCGCAGCCGCGCCCGGAAAAACCGGTTTATCTGTCGGTGAAGGCAGACAACTCGATGTTTATCGGTAACGATCCGGTCACCGATGAAACAATGATTACGGCGTTGAATGCGTTAACCGAAGGCAAGAAAGACACCACCATCTTCTTCCGAGCGGACAAAACCGTCGATTACGAGACGTTGATGAAGGTAATGGATACGCTGCATCAGGCGGGTTATCTGAAGATAGGTCTGGTCGGCGAAGAAACTGCCAAAGCGAAATAAAAATGATGCCCGGTTGCTTTTCACAACCGGGCATTTTTTTAGCCTAAATGCTCGCCGCCGCACACGCCATGCACTTCTGCGGTGACGTAGCTCGACTCCTGACTTGCCAGATAAACATATACAGGGGCCAGTTCCGCCGGTTGCCCCGCACGCTTCATCGGCGTTTTCTGACCAAACTGCGGGATCTTATCCTGCGTCTGTCCGCCGGAAATTTGCAGTGCTGTCCAGATCGGGCCAGGTGCAACAATATTCACACGAATACCTTTCTCCGCGACCTGTTTTGCCAGGCCTCGGCTGTAGTTCAGAATCGCCGCCTTCGTAGCCGCATAGTCCAGTAAATGCGGGCTTGGCTGGTATGCCTGGATTGACGAAGTGGTGATGATACTTGCACCTTTCGGTAGCAGGGGTATCGCTTCCTGGGTTAGCCAGAACAGTGCGAAAACGTTAATGGCAAAGGTCTTTTGAAACTGTTCGCTGGTGAGGTCTGCAATATCAGGAATGGCAACCTGTTTCCCGGCGACCAGCGCCATAATATCCAGCCCGCCTAAGGCCTTATGCGCTTCGTGAACCAGCGAACGGGCAAATTTCTCATCGCTTAAATCGCCTGGCAGCAGGACGGCTTTGCGTCCGCATTCTTCAATGATCTTTTTCACATCCTGAGCGTCTTCTTCTTCCACGGGAAGATAACTGATCGCCACGTCGGCCCCTTCACGCGCGTAAGCGATGGCGGCAGCGCGACCGATTCCGGAATCGCCCCCTGTCACCAGTGCTTTACGATCTTTCAGGCGACCGCTACCAACATAGGTTTTCTCGCCGCAATCCGGTACCGGTGTCATCTTCGCCTGGATGCCTGGCGTCGGTTGTTTCTGTTTGGGATATTCACCAGTGTAATACTGCGTGGTCGGGTCTTTTAAATGAGACATCGTTTTTCTCCCTTCAGGTTCAACGTCCTTTAAGGGTAGACGCTCTCGATGCGTTGATAAGGGAACCAGGAAGATCCCTAAACCTCGGATTTATGCGACAAAGGTTTAACGGATATGTTGATTTGCTGTTGCGTGCTGTTTACTCAATTGCGATATACTGTTGCCCGTTTTAACTACACGACAGGAATGTATGGAACGTTTTCTTGAAAATGCAATGTATGCTTCTCGCTGGCTGCTTGCCCCCGTGTACTTTGGCCTTTCGCTGGCGTTAGTTGCCCTGGCGCTGAAGTTCTTCCAGGAGATTATTCACGTACTGCCGAATATCTTCTCGATGGCGGAATCAGATTTGATCCTCGTGTTGCTGTCACTGGTGGATATGACGCTGGTTGGCGGTTTGCTGGTGATGGTGATGTTTTCCGGTTATGAGAATTTCGTCTCGCAGCTGGATATCTCCGAGAACAAAGAGAAGCTGAACTGGCTGGGGAAAATGGACGCAACGTCGCTGAAAAACAAAGTAGCAGCGTCGATTGTGGCAATTTCTTCCATTCACTTACTGCGCGTCTTTATGGATGCGAAAAATGTCCCTGATAACAAACTGATGTGGTACGTCATTATCCATCTGACGTTTGTGCTCTCTGCATTTGTGATGGGCTATCTTGACCGACTGACTCGTCATAATCACTGATCTGATTCGGGCGCGGTTCTCGCGCCCGTTATTAACAGGTCATTTATCGGAAGACGCCTGCCACAGATTCAGCTCGCCATCGGCGATATGCTGATCAATCTGCGCCAGCTCCTCGGTGCTAAATGTCAGATTATTCAGCGCCTGCACGTTCTCCTCAAGTTGCTCCGCGCGGCTGGCACCAATCAATACCGACGTCACGCGATCATCTTTCAGCAACCAGCTTAACGCCATTTGCGCCATTGATTGTCCACGCTGCTGTGCCATTTCATGCAATAAGCGCAGGCTGTTGAGGTTGGCTTCGGTGAGCATTTTCGGCGTCAGACCACGAACTTTATTCCCTTCACGATGCATCCGTGAATCTTGCGGAATACCGTTGAGATATTTTCCGGTCAGCAATCCCTGAGCCAGAGGAGTAAAGGCAATGCAGCCCACGCCGTTATTTTGCAGGGTATCCAGCAGGCCGCTTTTATCCACCCAGCGGTTCAGTAAATTGTACGAAGGTTGATGAATTAACAGCGGAATTTTCCACTCGCGCAGTAACTCGACCATTTTTTGCGTCCGCTCTGGCGAGTAAGAGGAGATCCCGACATAAAGCGCCTTACCGCTTTGTACCGCATGAGCCAGCGCAGAGGCGGTTTCTTCCATCGGCGTATTTTCATCGACGCGATGAGAGTAAAAGATATCGACATACTCAAGCCCCATACGCTTCAGGCTTTGGTCGAGGCTGGCGAGCAGGTATTTACGTGAACCGCCAGAGCCGTAAGGGCCGGGCCACATATCGTAGCCAGCCTTGGTAGAGATAATCAGTTCATCGCGATAAGCGGCAAAATCCTCGCGCAGCAGGCGACCAAAGTTCTCTTCTGCACTTCCTGGTGGCGGCCCGTAGTTGTTGGCTAAATCAAAGTGCGTAATGCCCAAATCAAAGGCTTTGCGCAGGATCGCACGTTGTGATTCCAGTGCGTTAACGTGACCGAAATTGTGCCATAAACCGAGCGATAACGCGGGCAGGCGTAAACCACTTTTTCCGCAATAGCGGTATTGCATCTGCCCGTAACGTTCGGGATTCGCTAACCAGACCATGACCTCTCCTTTCCACCATTCAATTTCGAAACAATGTTTCTAGTTTAGCGATTCGCCAGCGCGTATCCCGTAGTCTGGCTCACAGAGTGACGAAAAACTGGGCAAAAACACGCGCTTATGCTTTGATTAAAAAAACACCAGCTGAGGAGTGCAACGATGCCGCGTTTAACCGCCAAAGATTTCCCACAAGAGTTGCTGGATTACTACGACTATTACGCTCACGGGAAAATTTCGAAACGTGAGTTCCTCAATATGGCAGCGAAGTATGCGGTGGGTGGGATGACGGCATTAGCATTGTTTGATTTGCTCAGGCCAAATTACGCATGGGCGACCCAGGTGGAGTTTACCGACCCGGAAATTGTTGCTGAGTACATTACGTATCCTTCGCCAAATGGTCACGGTGACGTACGTGGTTATCTGGTGAAGCCCGCGAAGATGAGCGGCAAAACACCAGCCGTGGTGGTGGTGCATGAGAATCGTGGACTGAATCCGTATATCGAAGATGTGGCACGGCGAGTAGCGAAGGCGGGGTATATCGCCCTGGCACCTGACGGCTTAAGTTCCGTTGGAGGTTATCCGGGTAATGATGATAAAGGTCGTGAGCTGCAACAGCAGGTTGATCCAACCAAACTGATGAATGATTTCTTTGCCGCAATTGAGTTTATGCAACGCTATCCGCAAGCGACAGGCAAAGTGGGTATTACCGGATTTTGCTATGGCGGTGGCGTATCGAACGCGGCGGCTGTCGCGTATCCGGAACTGGCCTGCGCGGTGCCGTTTTATGGTCGACAGGCACCCACCGCCGATGTGGCGAAGATTGAAGCGCCTTTACTACTCCACTACGCGGAACTGGACACCCGAATCAACGAGGGCTGGCCTGCTTACGAGGCGGCGTTGAAAGCCAATAATAAGGTCTATGAGGCGTATATCTATCCGGGGGTTAATCACGGATTCCATAATGATTCCACGCCCCGTTATGACAAATCTGCCGCCGATCTTGCCTGGCAAAGGACGCTGAAATGGTTCGATAAATATCTCTCCTGATAGGTTTATCTCTTACGGGATTACGTCTTAAACAAGCATGAAAAAATAGCGTGCGCAAAAGTCGTTCTTTGCCTAAAATATCGCTATATATGACAATATATAGCGAATGAGGTGAACGATGAATAACCATTTTGGTAAAGGCTTAATGGCGGGATTAAAAGCAACGCATGCCGACAGTGCGGTTAATGTGACAAAATACTGTGCCGATTATAAACGCGGTTTTGTATTAGGCTACTCACACCGGATGTACGAAAAGACCGGAGATCGCCAGCTTAGCGCCTGGGAAGCGGGTATTCTGACGCGCCGCTATGGACTGGATAAAGAGATGGTAATGGATTTCTTTCGTGAGAATAATTCCTGTTCTACGTTGCGCTTTTTTATGGCCGGTTATCGCCTCGAAAATTGATCAAACATACGTATTATCTTGCTTTAATTAATTACACTAATGCTTCTTCCCTTCGTTTTAGCGCCCCGCCGCAGTATCATGATATCGATAACCATAATAAATGTGTGGTAAATGGCGCATCGATCGCATTATTGATTTTGCGATTGAGGCAAAATATATGCCAGGTCTTCGCAACGGAATAACTATAAATGACTGGAGATAACACCCTCATCCATTCTCACGGCATTAACCGTCGTGATTTCATGAAGCTTTGTGCAGCATTAGCCGCCACCATGGGGTTAAGTAGCAAAGCCGCTGCAGAGATGGCCGAATCGGTTACTAACCCGCAGCGTCCGCCAGTTATCTGGATTGGCGCGCAGGAGTGTACCGGTTGTACGGAATCTCTGCTTCGTGCAACGCATCCAACGGTAGAAAATCTCGTGCTGGAGACTATCTCTCTGGAGTATCACGAAGTGCTTTCCGCCGCCTTCGGTCATCAGGTCGAAGAGAACAAACATAACGCTCTCGAGAAGTACAAAGGGCAGTATGTGTTAGTGGTGGATGGTTCCATCCCATTAAAAGATAATGGTATTTATTGCATGGTTGCCGGTGAGCCGATTGTGGATCACATCCGCAAAGCGGCGGAAGGCGCAGCAGCCATTATCGCTATCGGTTCCTGCTCTGCGTGGGGCGGTGTTGCCGCAGCTGGAGTTAACCCAACTGGCGCAGTCAGCCTGCAAGAAGTTCTGCCAGGCAAAACCGTTATCAATATTCCGGGCTGCCCGCCGAACCCGCACAACTTCCTCGCGACCGTTGCGCACATCATCACTTACGGCAAACCACCGAAGCTGGATGATAAAAACCGTCCGACTTTCGCCTACGGTCGTCTGATTCATGAACACTGCGAACGTCGCCCGCACTTCGATGCTGGTCGTTTTGCCAAAGAGTTCGGTGATGAAGGCCACCGCGAAGGCTGGTGCCTGTACCACCTCGGCTGTAAAGGGCCAGAAACTTACGGCAACTGCTCAACGCTGCAATTCTGTGACGTTGGCGGTGTGTGGCCGGTGGCGATTGGTCACCCGTGCTATGGCTGTAACGAAGAAGGTATCGGCTTCCATAAAGGCATCCATCAGCTTGCCAACGTCGAAAACCAGACTCCGCGTTCACAGAAACCGGATGTTAACGCTAAAGAAGGCGGCAACGTCTCTGCGGGCGCTATTGGTTTGCTCGGCGGTGTGGTTGGGCTGGTTGCCGGTGTCAGCGTGATGGCGGTGCGTGAACTGGGTCGTCAGCAAAAGAAAGATAACGCTGACTCACGGGGAGAATAACCGTGAACAGACGTAATTTTATTAAAGCAGCCTCCTGCGGGGCATTGCTGACGGGCGCACTGCCGTCTGTTAGCCATGCGGCTGCCGAAAACCGCCCGCCAATTCCGGGATCGCTGGGGATGTTGTACGACTCGACTTTGTGCGTAGGCTGCCAGGCTTGCGTCACCAAGTGTCAGGATATCAACTTCCCTGAACGTAACCCACAAGGGGAACAGACCTGGTCGAACAACGACAAACTGTCGCCGTACACCAATAACATCATTCAGGTGTGGACCAGCGGCTCGGGGGTCAACAAAGACCAGGAGGAGAACGGCTACGCGTACATTAAGAAACAGTGTATGCACTGCGTCGATCCGAATTGTGTCTCTGTGTGCCCGGTCTCTGCGCTGAAAAAAGATCCGAAAACCGGCATTGTCCATTACGACAAAGATGTGTGCACTGGCTGCCGTTACTGCATGGTCGCCTGCCCATACAACGTGCCGAAGTACGACTACAACAACCCATTTGGTGCGCTGCATAAGTGTGAACTGTGCAACCAGAAAGGTGTGGAACGTCTTGATAAAGGCGGTCTGCCTGGCTGCGTAGAAGTGTGCCCGGCGGGCGCGGTGATTTTTGGTACGCGTGAAGAGCTGATGGCTGAGGCGAAAAAACGTCTGGCGCTGAAGCCAGGCAGCGAATACCACTATCCGCGTCAGACGCTGAAATCTGGCGACACTTACCTGCATACGGTGCCGAAATATTATCCGCATCTGTACGGCGAGAAAGAGGGCGGCGGTACTCAGGTTCTGGTACTGACGGGTGTGCCTTATGAAAATCTCGACCTGCCGAAACTGGACGATCTTTCTACCGGTGCGCGTTCCGAAAATATTCAACACACCCTGTATAAAGGCATGATGCTACCACTGGCTGTGCTGGCGGGCTTAACCGTGCTGGTTCGTCGCAACACCAAAAACGACCATCACGACGGAGGAGACGATCATGAGTCATGATCCACAACCGCTGGGCGGCAAAATCATCAGTAAACCGGTCATGATTTTTGGACCGTTAATCGTCATCTGTATGCTCCTGATTGTGAAGCGTCTGGTGTTCGGTCTGGGCTCTGTCTCTGACCTGAACGGCGGCTTCCCGTGGGGCGTGTGGATCGCGTTTGACCTGCTGATTGGCACCGGCTTTGCCTGTGGCGGCTGGGCGCTGGCGTGGGCGGTATACGTCTTTAACCGTGGGCAATACCATCCGCTGGTGCGTCCGGCACTGTTGGCGAGTCTGTTTGGTTACTCACTGGGTGGCTTGTCGATCACTATCGACGTGGGTCGCTACTGGAACCTGCCGTACTTCTACATTCCGGGTCACTTCAACGTGAACTCGGTACTGTTCGAGACGGCGGTCTGTATGACCATCTACATCGGTGTGATGGCACTGGAGTTTGCTCCGGCACTGTTTGAACGTCTGGGCTGGAAGGTTTCTCTCAAGCGTCTGAACAAGGTGATGTTCTTCATCATTGCACTTGGCGCGCTGTTGCCGACCATGCACCAGTCTTCAATGGGGTCGCTGATGATCTCGGCGGGCTACAAGGTGCATCCGTTGTGGCAGAGCTATGAAATGTTGCCGCTGTTCTCGCTGCTGACGGCGTTCATCATGGGCTTCTCGATTGTCATCTTTGAAGGTTCGCTGGTGCAGGCGGGTCTGCGTGGCAACGGTCCAGATGAAAAGAGCCTGTTCGTCAAGCTGACCAACACCATCAGTGTGTTGCTGGCGATTTTCATCGTGCTGCGCTTTGGCGAGCTTATCTATCGCGACAAGCTGTCGTTAGCGTTTGCCGGTGACTTCTATTCCGTGATGTTCTGGATTGAAGTCCTGCTGATGCTCTTCCCGCTGGTCGTTCTGCGTGTGGCGAAGCTGCGTAATGATTCCCGCATGCTGTTCCTGTCAGCACTGAGCGCGCTGTTAGGTTGTGCAACCTGGCGTCTGACCTATTCGCTGGTGGCATTCAACCCGGGCGGCGGTTACGCCTACTTCCCGACCTGGGAAGAACTGTTGATTTCTATTGGTTTTGTGGCTATTGAGATTTGCGCTTACATCGTACTCATTCGTCTACTGCCGATACTTCCTCCTTTAAAACAAAACGATCATAATCGTCATGAGGCGAGCAAAGCATGAGCCAGAGAATTACTATTGATCCGGTAACCCGTATTGAGGGGCATTTACGCATCGATTGCGAAATCGAAAATGGCGTCGTTTCGAAAGCATGGGCTTCCGGTACCATGTGGCGCGGCATGGAAGAGATCGTGAAAAACCGCGATCCGCGCGATGCATGGATGATTGTGCAACGTATCTGTGGCGTATGTACAACCACTCACGCGCTGTCTTCCGTTCGTGCGGCAGAAAGTGCGCTGAATATCGACGTTCCGGTTAACGCGCAATACATCCGTAACATCATTCTGGCTGCGCACACCACGCATGACCATATTGTTCATTTCTATCAGCTTTCGGCGCTGGACTGGGTGGACATCACTTCTGCACTGCAAGCTGATCCAACCAAAGCCTCCGAAATGCTGAAAGGTGTTTCGACCTGGCATCTGAACAGCCCGGAAGAGTTCACCAAAGTTCAGAACAAGATCAAAGATCTGGTTGCCAGCGGTCAGTTGGGCATTTTCGCCAATGGCTACTGGGGTCACCCGGCAATGAAACTGCCGCCGGAAGTGAACCTGATTGCTGTAGCGCACTACCTGCAGGCGCTGGAGTGCCAGCGTGACGCTAACCGCGTTGTGGCGCTGCTGGGCGGTAAAACGCCGCATATTCAGAACCTGGCGGTAGGTGGGGTCGCGAACCCAATCAACCTCGACGGTCTGGGCGTGCTGAACCTTGAGCGCCTGATGTACATCAAGTCCTTCATCGACAAGCTGAGTGACTTTGTTGAGCAGGTTTACAAGGTTGATACCGCGGTTATCGCCGCGTTCTACCCGGAATGGCTGACGCGTGGTAAAGGTGCGGTGAACTACCTGAGCGTGCCGGAATTCCCGACCGACAGCAAAAACGGCAGCTTCCTGTTCCCGGGCGGCTACATTGAGAATGCGGATCTGTCCTCGTATCGCCCGATCACTTCCCACTCCGATGAATACCTGATTAAAGGCATTCAGGAGAGCGCGAAGCACTCCTGGTATAAAGACGAAGCGCCGCAGGCACCGTGGGAAGGTACCACCATTCCGGCTTATGATGGTTGGTCTGACGACGGTAAATATTCCTGGGTGAAATCACCGACTTTCTACGGCAAAACGGTAGAAGTGGGTCCGCTGGCTAACATGCTGGTGAAACTGGCGGCAGGACGCGAGTCTACCCAGAACAAACTGAATGAAATCGTTGCGATTTATCAGAAACTGACTGGCAATACGCTGGAAGTGGCACAGCTGCACTCCACGTTGGGCCGTATTATTGGTCGTACCGTTCACTGCTGCGAATTGCAGGATATCCTGCAAAATCAATACAGTGCACTGATCACCAATATCGGCAAAGGCGATCACACCACCTTCGTGAAACCGAACATTCCGGCAACGGGTGAGTTCAAAGGTGTTGGCTTCCTCGAAGCGCCGCGCGGTATGCTCTCTCACTGGATGGTGATCAAAGACGGTATCATCAGCAACTACCAGGCAGTTGTTCCATCAACCTGGAACTCTGGCCCGCGTAACTTCAATGATGACGTCGGTCCTTACGAGCAGTCGCTGGTGGGTACACCGGTTGCTGATCCGAATAAACCGCTGGAAGTGGTGCGTACCATTCACTCCTTCGACCCGTGCATGGCCTGTGCGGTACACGTAGTGGATGCCGACGGCAACGAAGTGGTTTCAGTGAAGGTTCTGTAATGCGTATTTTAGTCTTAGGGGTTGGCAATATTTTGCTGACCGATGAAGCCATCGGTGTGCGGATTGTCGAAGCGTTAGAGCAACGATACATTCTGCCGGATTATGTTGAGATCCTCGATGGCGGCACGGCGGGAATGGAGCTGCTTGGCGACATGGCAAATCGCGATCATCTGATTATTGCGGATGCCATTGTGTCGAAAAAGAACGCGCCGGGAACGATGATGATCCTGCGGGATGAAGAAGTTCCGGCGTTGTTTACCAACAAAATCTCTCCGCATCAGCTTGGCTTGGCCGACGTATTGTCGGCCCTGCACTTCACCGGTGAGTTTCCGAAAAAGCTGACGCTGGTCGGCGTGATCCCGGAATCGCTGGAGCCACACATCGGCTTAACGCCGACGGTCGAAGCGATGATTGAACCTGCGCTTGAGCAGGTTCTGGCTGCGCTGCGCGAATCAGGCGTGGAAGCCATCCCACGGGAGGCGACTCATGACTGAAGAGATAGCAGGTTTCCAGACCTCCCCGAAGGCGCAAGTACAGGCAGCTTTTGAAGAAATTGCCCGGCGTTCGATGCATGCTCTCTCTTTTCTGCATCCTTCAATGCCGGTGTATGTTTCTGACTTTACGCTGTTCGAAGGTCAGTGGACGGGGTGTGTGATCACCCCGTGGATGCTGAGTGCAGTTATCTTCCCCGGCCCGGATCAACTCTGGCCGCTGCGCAAAGTGAGTGAAAAAATTGGTCTGCAACTGCCGTATGGCACTATGACCTTTACCGTTGGCGAACTGGACGGTGTTTCTCAATATCTCTCCTGTTCGCTGATGTCACCGCTTTCGCACAGCATGTCGATTGAAGAGGGCCAACGCCTGACGGATGACTGCGCACGAATGATCCTTTCGCTGCCAGTCACGAATCCGGATGTACCACACGCAGGGCGTCGCGCCCTGCTGTTTGGCCGCAGGAGTGGCGAAAATGCATGAGTTGTCGCTTTGCCAGAGCGCCGTTGAAATTATCCAACGGCAGGCGGAGCAGCACGATGTTAAGCGCGTCACCGCCGTGTGGCTGGAAATTGGCGCGCTCTCCTGCGTTGAGGAGAGCGCCGTCCGTTTTAGTTTTGAAATTGTCTGCCACGGAACGGTGGCGCAAGGGTGCGATTTACATATCGTCTATAAACCCGCCCAGGCCTGGTGCTGGGATTGCAGCCAGGTGGTGGAGATTCATCAGCACGATGCGCAGTGTCCGCTCTGTCATGGCGAGCGGTTGCGTGTCGATACCGGCGATTCGCTGATCGTCAAAAGTATTGAAGTTGAATAACCGGAGTTAACAATGTGTATTGGCGTTCCAGGCCAGGTGCTGGCTGTCGGTGAGGATATTCACCAGCTTGCGCAGGTTGAAGTATGTGGTATCAAGCGCGACGTGAATATCGCCCTGATTTGTGAAGGTAACCCTGCCGATCTGCTGGGCCAGTGGGTGCTGGTACACGTCGGATTTGCCATGAGCATCATCGACGAAGATGAAGCCAAAGCCACATTAGATGCGCTGCGCCAAATGGATTACGACATTATCAGCGCGTGATGATTAAAGCCGGATGCGGCGTAAATGCTTTATCCGGCTACATAGCGATAAGCCTGCCAATGTTGCGACTTACCCCTGACGCTTATCTTCCGTATTCGTCTCAAAATCACTGGCGTCATGGCGCTCATGCAACTGCTCGTTCAGCGGCCCGTTGGTGCGGTTAACAATACGCCCACGCTTCACCGCCGGACGTTCGCCCACTTCTTTCGCCCAGCGTTGTATGTGTTTATAACTTCCCGCATCCAGAAACTCTGCGGCATCATACACGCCGCCTAACACCACGTTGCCAAACCACGGCCAAATCGCCATATCCGCAATGGTGTACTCATCGCCCGCAACAAACTTATGCTGCGCCAGTTGCTTATCCAGCACGTCGAGCAGGCGCTTGGCTTCCATGGTAAAGCGATTGATGGCGTACTCAATTTTCACCGGCGCGTAATGGTAAAAGTGACCAAAACCACCGCCGAGAAACGGCGCAGCACCCTGTAACCAGAACAACCAGTTCATTGCTTCAGTACGCTTTGCCAGATCCTGCGGCAGGAAGTAGCCAAATTTCTCCGCCAGATAAAGCAGAATCGATCCAGACTCAAACACGCGGATCGGCGGATTATGCGTATGATCGCGCAGCGCCGGGATCTTCGAGTTTGGGTTTACTTCGACAAAACCGCTGGAGAATTGATCGCCATCGCCTATGCGTATCAGCCAGGCATCGTACTCTGCGCCAGTAACGCCCAGCTCCAGCAGCTCCTCAAGCATAATCGTTACTTTCTGACCGTTCGGCGTTCCCAGCGAATAGAGTTGCAGCGGATGTTTGCCCACCGGCAGCGTTTTTTCATGCGTCGGACCAGAAACCGGGCGATTGATATTGGCGAACGCGCCGCCAGCGGATTTATCCCACGTCCAGACTTTCGCGGGCTGATAAGTATTGTCTGTCATAGTGAGTTGCCTTCTCAGTGGTAGTGTTGAAGCAGTGTAGCAGGTCACTTGCTGTACAGAATGTGAATTTTTTAACCCTTTGCGCCAGCCGCTGCGATGAGGTGTATGATTAGTCTGACCTCTGTCCGGTTAATGTCGCTGAGCAGGTAATCAGAGCACAACAATTACGCCAACTGCTTAGGTTGTATTGTTAAAGGTAAAGTGATGAGCAAAGGAACGACCAGCCAGGATGCCCCGTTCGGGACATTATTGGGCTACGCCCCAGGTGGGGTAGCAATCTACTCTTCAGATTACAGTTCTCTCGATCCGCAGGAATACGAAGATGACGCCGTATTCCGTAGCTATATCGACGACGAATATATGGGCCACAAATGGCAATGCGTTGAATTTGCTCGCCGTTTTCTCTTTCTGAACTACGGTGTGGTCTTTACTGACGTGGGTATGGCGTGGGAGATTTTCTCGCTGCGCTTCCTGCGTGAAGTGGTTAATGACAACATCCTGCCATTGCAGGCATTTCCTAACGGCTCGCCGCGTGCGCCGGTCGCGGGTGCGCTTCTTATCTGGGATAAAGGCGGTGAATTTAAAGACACTGGCCATGTCGCCATCATTACCCAATTACATGGCAACAAAGTCCGTATTGCGGAACAGAACGTGATTCATTCCCCGTTGCCGCAAGGGCAACAGTGGACGCGCGAATTGGAGATGGTGGTCGAAAACGGCTGCTATACCCTTAAAGACACTTTTGATGACACCACCATTCTGGGCTGGATGATCCAGACGGAAGATACTGAATACAGCTTACCGCAGCCGGAAATTGCAGGCGAGCTGCTGAAAATCAGCGGAGCGCGTCTGGAAAACAAAGGCCAGTTTGACGGTAAATGGCTGGATGAAAAAGATCCGCTGCAAAACGCCTATGTGCAGGCCAACGGTCAGGTGATCAATCAGGATCCGTATCATTACTACACCATTACCGAGAGCGCCGAGCAGGAGCTGATTAAAGCCACCAACGAGCTGCACCTGATGTATCTTCACGCAACCGACAAGGTGCTGAAAGATGACAACCTGCTGGCGCTGTTCGACATTCCGAAAATCCTCTGGCCACGTTTGCGTCTCTCCTGGCAGCGTCGCCGTCACCATATGATCACTGGTCGTATGGATTTCTGCATGGATGAGCGTGGCCTGAAGGTTTACGAATACAACGCCGACTCCGCCTCCTGCCATACCGAAGCTGGCTTGATCCTCGAACGTTGGGCGGAGCAGGGCTATAAAGGCAACGGCTTCAATCCGGCGGAAGGGCTGATTAACGAACTGGCCGGTGCCTGGAAACACAGTCGTGCACGTCCGTTTGTCCATATCATGCAGGACAAAGATATCGAGGAAAACTATCACGCGCAGTTTATGGAGCAGGCGCTGCACCAGGCGGGCTTTGAAACGCGTATCTTGCGTGGGTTGGATGAACTGGGCTGGGATGCTGCCGGGCAACTGATTGATGGGGAAGGGCGACTGGTTAACTGCGTGTGGAAAACCTGGGCGTGGGAAACCGCGTTTGATCAGATTCGTGAAGTTAGCGACCGTGAGTTTGCTGCGGTGCCAATCCGTACCGGTCATCCGCAAAATGAAGTGCGTCTTATCGACGTATTGCTGCGCCCGGAAGTGCTGGTCTTTGAGCCGCTGTGGACGGTGATCCCCGGCAACAAAGCGATTCTTCCGATCCTCTGGTCGCTGTTCCCGCACCATCGTTACCTACTGGATACCGATTTCACTGTTAATGATGAACTGGTAAAAACAGGTTACGCAGTGAAACCGATCGCCGGTCGCTGTGGCAGTAACATCGACCTGGTCAGCCATCATGAAGAGGTGCTGGACAAAACCAGCGGTAAATTTGCCGAGCAGAAAAACATCTATCAGCAACTGTGGTGTTTGCCGAAAGTGGACGGTAAATACATTCAGGTATGTACCTTCACCGTTGGCGGCAACTACGGTGGGACGTGTTTGCGCGGTGATGAATCACTGGTCATTAAAAAAGAGAGTGATATTGAACCGTTAATTGTGGTGAAAGAGTAATACATGTTGTAGCAACCCCGCACTGATTATGAAGAATAATCAGTGCGGGGATTAATCAAAATATTCAATATTTATATATTCAAATATTTATTCATTTCATGTGTGAATGTATTAACCAGTGGAATACCTGTGTTTTGATTATTTCTAAAGGTTTTGAATGAATGCTTATTATCTGATACACAAGAAATAACACTCTTTTTATCGTTAAAAAATGATATTTCACTTTGCCCACGCCGTTAAAGTCACTGATAATGCGTCCGTTCGTAAATTCAAAATGGCGTAATCTAATATATGCTAAATTTATTTGTTGGCCTTGATATATACACAGGGCTTTTGTTATTACTTGCTCTGGCATTTGTGTTGTTCTACGAAGCAATCAATGGTTTTCATGACACGGCGAATGCGGTGGCAACCGTTATTTATACTCGTGCCATGCAACCACAACTTGCTGTGGTGATGGCGGCATTTTTTAACTTTTTTGGCGTATTGCTAGGCGGACTTAGCGTTGCCTATGCCATTGTCCATATGTTGCCAACCGATTTGTTGCTGAATATGGGGTCAACTCACGGCCTGGCGATGGTCTTTTCCATGCTGCTGGCGGCGATTATCTGGAACCTGGGAACGTGGTTCTTTGGTTTACCGGCCTCCAGTTCGCATACCTTGATTGGTGCGATTATCGGCATCGGTTTAACCAACGCGCTGTTAACCGGCTCATCGGTGATGGATGCGTTAAACCTGCGTGAAGTGACCAAAATTTTCTCCTCGCTGATTGTTTCCCCTATCGTCGGCCTGGTCATTGCGGGAGGCCTGATATTCCTGCTGCGCCGCTACTGGAGCGGGACGAAAAAGCGTGACCGTATTCACCGCATTCCGGAAGATCGCAAAAAGAAAAAAGGCAAACGTAAGCCACCATTCTGGACGCGTATTGCGCTGATTGTTTCCGCTGCGGGCGTGGCGTTTTCGCACGGCGCGAACGACGGGCAGAAAGGGATCGGCCTGGTGATGCTGGTACTGGTGGGGATAGCCCCTGCTGGTTTCGTCGTCAATATGAATGCGTCCGGCTATGAAATTACCCGTACCCGCGATGCCGTCACCAACTTTGAACACTATCTGCAACAGCATCCTGAACTGCCGCAGAAGTTGATTGCGATGGAACCTCCATTGCCTGCGGCATCGACTGATGGCACGCAAGTAACGGAGTTTCATTGTCATCCGGCAAATACCTTTGATGCGATTGCGCGCGTTAAAACGATGTTGCCAGGTAATATGGAAAGCTACGAGCCGTTAAGCGTGAGTCAGCGCAGCCAGCTGCGCCGCATTATGCTGTGCATCTCTGATACCTCTGCGAAGCTGGCGAAACTGCCAGGCGTCAGTAAAGAAGATCAGAACCCGCTGAAAAAACTGCGCAGCGATATGTTAAGCACCATTGAGTACGCTCCGGTGTGGATCATCATGGCGGTAGCACTGGCGCTCGGCATTGGCACCATGATTGGCTGGCGTCGTGTAGCGATGACCATCGGTGAGAAGATTGGTAAGCGCGGCATGACGTATGCGCAAGGCATGGCGGCACAAATGACGGCGGCAGTGTCTATCGGCCTTGCCAGTTATATTGGGATGCCCGTCTCCACAACACACGTCCTCTCGTCTGCGGTAGCAGGGACGATGGTGGTGGACGGCGGTGGGTTACAGCGTAAAACGGTAACCAGCATCCTGATGGCGTGGGTGTTTACTTTACCGGCGGCGATTTTTCTTTCTGGTGGGTTGTACTGGATAGCATTGCAGTTGATTTAACCTTCCTGAAAATGCCCGGTCCTGGCGATCGGGCATTTCCATTTTTGACTAGTGATAACCACGCGCGGTCATAAAATCCGTAATCGCTTTTTCTGCATCAACCAGCACCTTTTCCAGTGGCTGATTAGCATCGATATCAACCAGTTGTGCACCGCCAAAGGTTAACTGTGGCGTTATGGCAATCTTCCTCGCCAGCGATTCCCGTTTATGGTCGGGTTTACGCGCGCAGGCAACTTCAAGGTCAACATTGAGTTTGATGACCAGATCAGGTTTATGGCTCGCCATCCAGTGAAACGCTTTACGTTCCTGGCTTGCCAGCCATGAGACAAACCGGCCGCCTTCAACGTTAGGCGGGAACACTGTACCATCGTAAGCGCCAGGAATTTGGTCCTGAGGATAACGGTCGGTTAGAACAATTAACCCGCGACGACGACAGGCAAGCATATGACGAAAGCGCAGTAAGCGACGGGCGACAAACGCTGTAATTACCAGCGCCGGAACTGGTCCTGGCAATTTTTTTGCTGTTTTCACCTGATTTCGTTCAATTGTTTTATGTAAGGATTTTCCCATCAACGGTAATTTTGTCACTGCACGACCGACATTTCCGGCTTGTTTTCCTAAATGAACTCTTTCGGCAGCACCATATTTTTCGACAACGGTAATGAGATGTTCACACACCGTTGACTTGCCTGAACCATCGCTACCAATAACGGCAATTAATGGAGGTGTTATTGACTGCATGAATATATCCTTAAATTTAAATATCCATCCAAAATATTTATTTGGTTAATATGTTTTTATGAAAGCGTAATTCAGGTCAATGTCACAATTAACCATTGTCACAATAAGGTTGAACGGATATTCTGAGCACGGACCACGTAATATTCAATACATTATTTTCTGCCGGGTTTTTCGTGAATCAACGTAATATGTCAATAATTAATTCCACGCCAGTGCGTGTTATTGCCATTGTAGGATGTGATGGTTCAGGTAAATCGACCCTCACGGCAAGCCTGGTAAATGAACTGGCAGCAAGAATGCCAACAGAACACATTTATCTCGGGCAATCGTCCGGGCGAATTGGCGAATGGATTTCACAGCTCTCTGTTATTGGCGCACCTTTTGGGCGTTATCTGCGAAGTAAAGCGGCACATGTGCACGAAAAGCCCTCAACACCGCCTGGCAATATTACTGCGCTGGTTATCTATCTGCTTTCCTGCTGGCGGGCGTATAAGTTTCGCAAAATGTTGTGTAAAAGCCAGCAAGGCTATCTGCTCATCACCGACCGCTACCCGCAGGTTGAAGTGCCGGGTTTTCGCTTTGATGGCCCGCAATTGGCAAAAACCACGGGCGGTAACGGTTGGATAAAAATGTTAAGGCAGCGCGAGCTGAAGCTGTACCAATGGATGGCGTCTTATTTGCCCGTATTGTTGATTCGTCTTGGCATTGATGAACAAACCGCGTTTGCGCGTAAACCTGACCACCAACTGGCAGCGTTACAGGAAAAAATCGCCGTTACGCCGCAACTGACATTCAATGGCGCAAAGATCCTTGAACTGGATGGGCGGCAACCAGCCGATGAAATTCTGCAAGCGTCACTACGCGCAATTCACGCTGCGCTTTCCTGATCACCAAAATGGATAGGGGATGATTTAACGAATGGACGCACTACAAACACAAACTGTTAATAGTACAACCGCGCCGCAGCCCAACTACATTCCGGGGCTGATTGCGGTGGTCGGGTGTGATGGCACCGGTAAATCCACACTGACCACCGACCTGGTGAAATCGCTGCAACAACACTGGCAAACCGAGCGGCGCTATCTGGGGCTGCTCTCGGGCGAAGACGGCGACAAGATCAAACGATTGCCGTTGGTTGGCGTCTGGCTCGAACGGCGACTGGCGGCCAAATCCTCGAAAACCCAAAGCATGAAAACCAAATCTCCAGCGCTATGGGCGGCGGTGATTATGTACTGCTTCTCGCTGCGAAGAATAGCGAATCTACGCAAGGTTCAGCGACTGGCGCAAAGTGGCGTTCTGGTGGTCAGCGATCGCTTCCCGCAGGCTGAAATTTCGGGCTTTTATTATGACGGACCGGGGATCGGCGTCGAACGTGCGACCGGGAAAATCAGCATGTTTCTGGCGCAGCGCGAACGGCGTTTATACCAACAAATGGCGCAATACCGTCCTGAATTAATCATTCGCTTGGGGATTGATATTGATACTGCCATCTCCCGCAAGCCTGACCATGACTATGCCGAGCTGCAGGACAAAATCGGCGTCATGTCGACGATTGGCTATAACGGCACAAAAATTCTTGAGATTGATTCCAGAGCGCCTTACAGCGAGGTGCTGGAACAGGCACAGAAGGCGGTTTCTCTGGTTGCCATCGTTTCTGACCGCCGAAGTTTAACTTAAGGCTGGCGGGATACTTTTTACTATCAACGATAAGGTCAGGCTGAATTGGCGGGTTTTAACATCAAACATTGGTTTGCAGATGGCGCGTTTCGCACCATTATTCGCAATAGCGCCTGGTTAGGTTCCAGTAATGTCGTGAGCGCTTTGCTGGGTCTGTTGGCGCTCTCGTGTGCCGGTAAAGGGATGACGCCCGCCATGTTTGGCGTACTGGTGATTGTGCAATCGTACGCCAAGTCGATCAGCGATTTTATTAAGTTTCAGACATGGCAGTTGGTGGTGCAGTACGGAACGCCAGCCTTGACCAACAATAATCCGCAGCAATTTCGCAATGTCGTCTCATTTTCCTTCTCGCTGGATATCGTCAGCGGCGCGGTGGCGATTGTCGGCGGCATTGCCTTACTCCCTTTTCTTTCCCATTCATTAGGTCTGGATGACCAAAGCTTTTGGCTGGCCGCGCTGTATTGCACGCTCATTCCTTCAATGGCTTCCTCCACGCCGACCGGCATTCTGCGTGCGGTAGATCGCTTCGATCTAATTGCTGTACAGCAAGCGACGAAACCTTTTCTGCGCGCAGCGGGGAGCGTCGTAGCCTGGTATTTTGACTTTGGTTTTGCGGGTTTTGTTATTGCCTGGTACGTGTCGAATCTGGTTGGCGGCACCATGTACTGGTGGTTTGCCGCGCGCGAATTACGCCGCAGAAATATCCATAACGCCTTCAAATTGAATCTGTTTGAGTCTGCCCGACACATTAAAGGCGCGTGGAGTTTTGTCTGGTCAACCAACATTGCCCACTCCATCTGGTCGGCACGTAACTCGTGCAGCACAGTGTTGGTGGGGATCGTGTTAGGACCCGCTGCCGCCGGGTTATTTAAAATCGCCATGACATTCTTCGACGCCGCCGGAACGCCAGCGGGTTTACTGGGTAAAAGTTTTTACCCAGAGGTGATGCGTTTAGATCCGCGCACCACCAGACCGTGGTTGTTAGGCGTGAAGTCCGGTTTACTGGCGGGCGGAATCGGTATTCTGGTGGCGCTCGCGGTGTTGATCGTCGGCAAGCCGCTCATTTCGCTGGTGTTTGGCGTTAAGTATCTCGAAGCGTATGACCTGATTCAGGTGATGCTGGGCGCAATTGTGATTTCGATGCTGGGCTTCCCACAGGAGTCATTGCTATTGATGGCGGGAAAACAGCGTGCTTTTCTCGTGGCGCAAACCATCGCCTCAATCGGCTACATCGTATTGCTGTTCATGTTCTGTCATCTGTTTGGCGTGCTGGGGGCTGCATTTGCTTACTTCGCTGGGCAATGTCTGGATGTGGTGCTCTCGCTAATTCCAACCTTAAAGGCATTTTTTCAGCGCCATTCCTTGCTTTATAACGCAGCCGGAGAGAAATCCTGATGATGAGAAAATATTTCCCGCTTGAGGCGAGCGAGCGTCTATTTGTTGCGATTGAAGAAGATGATGTCGTTGATGCACAGGTCAGTTTGCCGCCGACTATCGCACTAAGTTGTACCACCGAAATCATCCATGATAATTACGCGTTATGCCTGCAATTCTGGCTCAATGGCGTCAATCGCCAGGAGTTACTGCGTTTAATATGCAAACAGGCCAAAGGCGATGAGCTGACTGCTGATGAGCGCAAACAATTTAAATACATGCGAGCGCGCTACAAGCACCTGCGTTTTGCGCAACGGCTGTATTTAAAAAAGCATCAGGCCGGATTTTTATTCGGCAAAACGACCGTTTTTCTTGGGCATTTTCAGGATGGCTTTCGTAACGGTAAGAAAAATATTGTGTCGTTTTACGGTAACCTGTTACGTGTTTATTTGAGCTCCCCTGTCTGGTGGCTGGTGAACTATTCATTGCGCCATAGCCAGTTAGAAACCGTGAACGATTTTATCGCCTACCGCCAGAAGCAAATGTACATCCTGAAAGAGATTATTGCCAAACCGCAACTAACTGGCAGGGAATTTCATGATGTGCGAAAAATCATCAGCCAGCAGGTTTCTTATTACGACACCTTAAGATCGCTTGATCCTGAAAATAAAGAGGCGTTACTGATTTCCCGTTTTCTCGCCGCCATTAATGGTCTGATGGGGGATAAGCACGACGACATGGTGGCGGATGATATGGAGAACCGCCGGTCATATGATGCACCGGTGGCGCTGGATAGCGATATTCGCCAGCGTTTAGAACTGCTGATTTCGCGTTTCCCACTCTATCCGGAGCAATAATGCCATCTCGTTGGATTTTCGCTCTGATCATCGCACTCTTAGCGCCAGGCGCGGTGGCACACAATTTCGTCACTGGTAAAACGGTTACCCCTGTTTATATCCAGGAAGGCGGCGAGCTGCTTCTGAACAGCGACGACGAAATTCACTACCAAAAGTGGAACAGCACACAGCTGGCGGGAAAAGTCCGCATTATTCAGTATATCGCCGGGCGTAAGTCGGCGAAGAAAAAGAACTCACTGTTAATTAAAGCGGTTGAAGCGGCAAACTTTCCGCAGGATCGTTTTCAGCCCACCACCATTGTGAACACCGATGATGCCATCTTTGGTACTGGCTATTTTGTCGTTGGCAAAATCGAAAAAAATAAACGCCGCTATCCGTGGGCGCAATTCGTTATTGACGGCAATGGACTGGGACGCGTTGCCTGGCGGTTGCCGGAGCAGAGTTCAACCATTCTGGTGCTGAATAAAACCGGGCAAATTCAGTGGGCAAAGGACGGCAGCCTGACGCCGGAAGAGGTAGATCATGTCATTGCGCTGGCGCAGAAGCTGATCAATGAATAAAAAACTCAAAGGATTGAGGGCGTTAGTGAGATGAAGCTGGTTGAACACTACATCATGCGTGGTACGCGCCGTCTGGTGCTGATTATCGTCGGTTTTCTGATCTTTATTTTCGCCAGCTACTCCGCACAGCGTTATCTGACCGAAGCGGCAAATGGGACATTAGCTCTTGATGTTGTGCTGGATATCGTTTTCTACAAAGTGCTGATTGCACTGGAGATGTTGTTACCTGTTGGACTGTATGTGTCAGTTGGCGTGACGCTAGGGCAGATGTATACCGATTCGGAAATCACAGCTATCTCTGCGGCGGGGGGCAGTCCGGGACGCTTGTACAAAGCCGTTCTTTATCTGGCGATACCGCTAAGTATTTTTGTCACCCTTCTGTCGATGTATGGTCGTCCGTGGGCTTATGCGCAGATTTATCAACTGGAGCAACAGTCGCAGTCGGAGCTGGATGTTCGCCAGTTGCGGGCAAAGAAATTTAACACTAACGATAACGGACGAATGATCCTTTCGCAGACGGTTGATCAGGATAATAATCGCCTGACTGACGCGCTGATTTATACTTCTACTGCCAATCGAACCCGTATTTTCCGCGCCCGTTCGGTTGATGTGGTTGACCCATCACCCGAGAAACCGACCGTTATGTTGCACAACGGCACTGCCTATCTTCTCGATCATCAGGGGCGTGACGACAACGAACAGATCTACCGTAATCTGCAATTACATCTGAATCCGCTGGATCAAAGCCCGAACGTCAAACGCAAAGCGAAATCGGTCACGGAGCTGGCGCGCTCCGCCTTTCCTGCCGATCATGCCGAACTGCAATGGCGACAAAGCCGTGGCCTGACCGCATTGTTGATGGCGCTGCTGGCCATTTCATTAAGTCGGGTAAAACCGCGGCAAGGGCGATTTTCAACGTTATTGCCACTGACGTTGCTGTTTATTGCCATTTTTTATGGCGGCGACGTCTGCCGTACGCTGGTGGCTAACGGCGCGATTCCCCTCATTCCTGGTTTGTGGTTAGTGCCCGGACTCATGCTAATGGGCCTGCTGATACTGGTCGCACGTGACTTCTCTTTGCTGCAGAAATTTTCCCGATGAATGTTTTCAGTCGCTATTTAATCCGTCATCTCTTTCTCGGTTTTGCCGCCGCTGCAGGGCTATTGCTGCCGCTTTTTACCACCTTCAACCTGATTAACGAACTGGATGGTGTCAGCCCGGGCGGTTATCGCTGGACTCAGGCGGTGCTGGTGGTGCTAATGACCTTACCGCGCACACTGGTCGAACTTTCGCCGTTTATCGCGTTATTGGGTGGTATTGTTGGACTGGGGCAGTTATCGAAAAACAGTGAGCTTACCGCCATTCGCAGCACGGGGTTTTCTATCTTCCGTATTGCACTGGTGGCGCTGGTTGCCGGGATATTGTGGACTGTTTCGTTAGGCGCGATAGATGAGTGGGTGGCGTCGCCATTGCAGCAACAGGCGTTGCAAATCAAATCGACCGCCACCGCGTTGGGGGAGGACGATGACATTACCGGCAATATGCTGTGGGCCAGGCGTGGTAATGAATTTGTGACGGTGAAATCGCTGAACGAGCAGGGCCAGCCGGTGGGCGTGGAGATATTTCATTACCGCGACGATCTCTCGCTCGAATCCTACATTTATGCACGCAGTGCCACCATTGAAGACGACAAAACGTGGGTCCTGCATGGTGTGAATCATAAAAAATGGCTGAATGGCAAAGAAACGCTGGAAACATTAGATAATCTTGCCTGGCAATCGGCCTTCACCAGTATGAATCTTGAAGAGTTATCAATGCCGGGCAATACTTTTTCTGTCCGTCAGCTTAATCATTACATCCATTATTTGCAGGAAACCGGGCAACCCAGCAGCGAATACCGCCTTGCACTGTGGGAAAAACTGGGGCAACCCATCCTGACCCTGGCGATGATTTTGCTGGCTGTGCCGTTTACCTTTAGTGCCCCGCGTTCGCCTGGGATGGGTAGCCGTCTCGCTGTAGGCGTCATCGTGGGCTTACTTACCTGGATCAGCTATCAAATCATGGTCAATCTGGGATTGCTATTTGCGTTGAGCGCACCTGTTACCGCGCTCGGTTTACCGATAGTGTTTGTGCTGGTGGCGTTGAGCCTGGTGTATTGGTATGACAGTCAACATTAAACCCGCCGTGGCGCAGCACCACAGCGGGCTCACATTACTGCTTCAGAGTAGCAAATGCCTGAATGATGGCATCGATTTGCTCACGACTGTGGGCAGCGTTTACGCTACAGCGCAGCAGCGTGATGCCTGCAGGCGCGGCAGGTGGCAGGATAAGATTCACATAAACGCCCAGCGAAATAAGCTCGCGCCAGATGCGTAAACCTTCCTCTTTCGAACCGATTATTACTGGCACTACCGGGCTAATATGTGAACTTAACTCATAACCCAGTTTTTGCAGACCGTCATACAGATGGTTGGCGTTATCCATCAGCTTTTGCCGCAGCTCTGGTTGTGAGGCAATGGTTCTTAACGACGAGCGCACGGTCGCAATGCAGGACGGAGAAGGAGAGGCGGTAAAAATATACGGGCGGCTGCCGTAGCGCAGCACTTCCATCGCTTCCGAACCGACAGCAAAACCGCCAATCGAGGCCAGACTTTTACTGAAGGTACCAACGATAATATCCACATCATCTTCAACGCCGACAGCTTCAGCCAGTCCACGCCCCGTTGCACCTAACACGCCAAACGAATGCGCTTCATCGACAATCAAATAACCACCGAGACGACGTTTGATATCAACAATTTCCGCCAGCGGCGCAACGTCACCGAGCATGCTGTAGATGCCCTCAACGATGATAATCGCCTCTTTCGCCCGTTCACCGAGGCGAACCATGCGCCGTTCCAGATCTTTAGCATCGTTATGGCGGAAACGAATAATTTCCGCGCCACCGAGAGAACAGGCGTCATAAATACTGGCGTGGCTGTCGGCATCCAGTAACACCACGGCGTTATGGTCGGCAAGTGCGCTGATGACGCCTAAATTAGCGGTATAACCGGTTGAAAAAACGATAGCGGTAGGGCGATTAAAAAACTCGGCGATCTCTTTCTCTAACGCCAGATGCGGCGCATAACTGCCGTTTGCCATACGAGAACCGGTGGTGCCGGTGCCTTGGGCCGCTAATGCTGCCTGACCTTCGGCGATGGCATCATGATTAAAGGTTAAACCGAGATAATTATTGGTCCCGGCCAGAATCACTTTTTTATTGCCGATCCGACCTTCGGTGGCGGAATACACTTCATCAATACAGGTGCCAAACGGTGTTAACCCGTTGTCACTAAATTGCAGTCGCTCGCCAGCAAGGCGCGCAAATTTATCGTATAGCCCCATTATTTATTCTCCAGCCATGGAAGTAGTGTTTCCATTAATTGCGCAGGGGTTTTGACATCCAGCAGAATATTAATAGGAATGGAAATATCGAATCTGTCTTCCAGCATCATTAAGAGATCCATCACTTTGATCGACTCCAGGCCAAGATCGTTGACGAGATCGCTGTCGGGCTTAATTTCCACACCGTTTTCGACCAAATCCTGTAAACAGGAAAGGATGTAATCCATTACTATTTCACGATTTACCATAGAAACGTTAACACACCTTTAAACAAGACAATCAAAATAGCCCGTTGCGTAATGCGTGTTCCAGGCTAATCCCGGGAAACCAATTAATATCTTCAGAAATACGGTTATTATTTGCCGACCAGTCGGCGTGGGTTAATTCACGGATTTTCGAGCGGGTCAGCATAGGTTCTTTACCTGCCAGGCGACTCAACGCGGTACTGATATCCGCAAGGCAGGTGAGTACCGACAGAGGAATACCAACCATTCGAACGGAACCGCAACGGGCGTCGGCGGCAAGCTGTCTTACGCGTTGCCAGTCATAGCCGCCGGCGACGCCATCGCATAATTCATAGGTTTGCGTCTGTACAGTTTCGGCGCTTAACCACTGCCCCACGGCTTGCGCGAAATCGGTGACGTGAAGAAAAGAGAGCTGTGTCTCTGGCGTGCCAAGTCGTGGCAGCAGGCCGCGCAGCATCCAGTCAAACAGCGGTTTTAACTCTTTATCGCCGGGACCATACACGGCTGTCGGGCGAAAAACGCCCAGCGTAATTTCATCAGCCATTGCAGTCAGCCGTTGTTCGGCGACGTGTTTGGAATTTGCGTACCAGGAGAGTTCGGGATGGCGCGCCGCCAGCGAAGAGATAAACAGAAAACGTTGGCAAAAGCCGCTCTCTTTTGCCGCTTGCATCAGTCGCAGGCTGCCGTCAACGTTACAGCGGGTAAAAATCTCTTCTTTGTGCCCGCGCACTTGCCCGGCGCAATGGACCACCGCGCTGGCTCCGGCAACCAGTTCGCTAAGTGAATGAGTATCTTCCAGCGAACCGCGCACCCAGATGAGATTATCATTGACGTGAGCGCGGGCAGTACGCGTCAATGCGCGAACGTGAAAGCCGCGGGCGAGCAGGTTATCGATAATATATTTACCGATAAACCCGGTAGCGCCCGTCACCGCGACAGTTTGATTCATGCCAGGGATTCCTGCACATGAAGGCTTGCAGCATAAGCCTTCTGATAACGTTTTTTCGCTTCCGCACGGGCAGGCTTGCCGGAGGACGTTCGGGGAATACTGTAGGGCGGCAACAGATCGATAGCCGCGGTCACGCCAAATTCGCTTTGGATCCGTGCTGCCAGCGCGTGGATAAGCTGCCCGCGACGTTCTTCATCGCTGATCCGACACTGGATCTGCAAAATGATTTTTTCCTGGGCGGTAACAAAAGCAATCGCATCGCCAGAATGAATTTCCGGTTCCTGTTCCGCAATGTATTCAATATCCTGCGGCCAGATATTACGGCCACGAATAATAATCAGATCTTTAATGCGTCCGGTGACATACAGATAACCGTCCAGCAGATAACCGAGGTCGCCGGTGTCTAACCAGCCCGTCGCGGCAATCTCGTCTTGTGAAATCTGGTCGCCAAAGTAACCGCTCATCAGGCTAGGGCCGGAGATGCAAATATGGCCTACCACACGTTCCGCGACAGGTATACCTGCTTCATTGCGGATTTCAATGCCATGTTCCGGCAACGCTTTACCGCAGTTGACGAAAGTCGATACGGCGCGTGTTTCAGCATCCGGCGCGACGGCTTTGCCCTGATATTCAAGGATGTCGCGATCCACTTCGTTAACCACAACCCCGGAAGCTTCATCAGAGAAGCTGACAGCCAGCGCATTTTCTGCCAGTCCGTAGCACGGCATGAAAGTTTTATCGTCAAAGTTGACCTGACGGAAACATTCAGCGAATTGATGGAGTTGTTCTGCGGAGATGGGTTCTGCGCCAATACCAGCGACGCGCCAGCAGGAAAGATCCAGTTCAGCGAGATCTTTTTCATTCACGCGGCGCTGGCACAATTCATAGCCAAACGGCGGCGCAACGGAAACGGTGCCGCGATTTTTACTGATCAATTTAAGCCATTGCAGAGGACGCATGGCAAAATCCTGAGTGCGCAAATAATCTACTGAAAGCTGCGTGGCGACGGGGGTCAGGAGAAAGCCGACCAGTCCCATATCATGGTAGAAAGGCAGCCAGGAGACGCAGCGGTCGCCAGGGCGTAATTTAATGCCATCGTGGCTTATAGCACGTAGATTAGCCATCACTTCGCGATGGGTGATAATGACGCCACGGGGAAAACGGGTGCTGCCGGAGGTGTACTGGAGGTAGGCGATATCGTTCGGAACTGGACGCTGGAGCGCAACATCGGCTTCCGGTAATGCCTTAAACCAGGCGTGGCTTAAAACATGTAATTCGGGGTTGTTGTTATGCGTCGCGGCATTGACCAGCGGTAACCACTCATCACCAGTGATAATGGCTGCGGGCTGGCAACTTGCCAGTAAACCCTGCAGTTTGGCGCTCCAGGAATCCCGCTGACCGACGCCCATTGGAATCGCCAACGGGACGGCGACTAAGCCGGCATACTGGCAGGAAAAAAAAGCCTCTACAAACCCGCTACTCGTTTCGGCAATCAGCGCCACGCGATCGCCTTTTTTCAGGTTCAGCGATAACAACCGCTTCGCACCAGCTTCGGCACGCGCTTTTAACGTCTGATATTCCAGTTGATCTTCAAGTTGGCAACGTCTGTCATAAAAATTCATTCCGGCGCTACTCAGAGCGGCGTAGTCCAAAGCATCAACCAGCGTTGGAAAATCGGCATAGCGCATAGGTAGGGAATGCGTAAAGATTTTATTAGACATATACACCACGAAAAAATTGGATATCAAAAATAAAATGACAATAATGCGGTGGATTATATAGGCATAAAAGATAAATGAGATAGTATTTTCATTAGTGTGAAAATGAACATTGATTTAAATAATGAGTTTGAGTTTTTTTGTTTTTATTGTGAATGATATTTAATTTATGAATATATTAAGAAGAAGCCTTGTCCGGTCGCCTTAAATCGACAAAAGGCATTGAGGTGCTTCTGTGTAGTCTCTGATCTTATCTTAATTATTAATAAATACTATTTATTCTTTGTTTGTATTCATTGGGTTGATTATTAAGGTGCCGTTCGTTGCTGTTGCAACCTGTTTGTCACCGTTAATTATTTGTTACCCACAGAACTATGGAATGCGATCTGCTGATGATTAAAATTGAAAAAGTAATTAATAAAAATGACCTTAAGGCATTTATCGCTTTTCCGTCATCACTTTATCCCGACGATCCAAACTGGATACCCCCTTTATTCATTGAACGCAACGAGCATTTGTCTGCGAAAAATCCGGGGACGGACCATATCATCTGGCAGGCGTGGGTGGCAAAAAAAGCGGGGCAGATAGTTGGGCGTATTACCGCGCAAATAGATACCTTGCACCGCGAGCGTTACGGTGAAGATACCGGTCATTTCGGCATGATTGACGCCATTGATGATCCGCAGGTTTTTGCCGCGTTGTTTGGCGCAGCGGAAGCGTGGTTGAAGTCACAAGGAGCAAGTAAGATCAGCGGGCCTTTCAGCCTGAATATCAATCAGGAAAGCGGATTACTGATTGAAGGTTTCGATACACCACCCTGTGCGATGATGCCACACGGTAAACCGTGGTATGCCGCGCATATTGAACAATTGGGTTATCACAAAGGCATTGATTTACTGGCGTGGTGGATGCAGCGAACCGATCTCACTTTCTCTCCGGCGCTAAAAAAACTGATGGATCAGGTGCGTAAGAAGGTGACCATTCGCTGCATCAATCGCCAGCGGTTTGCCGAAGAGATGCAGATCCTGCGTGAGATTTTCAACTCTGGCTGGCAGCAAAACTGGGGATTTGTGCCGTTTACCGAACATGAATTCGCGACCATGGGCGATCAACTTAAATATCTGGTGCCGGACGATATGATCTACATCGCTGAGATTGATTCTGCACCCTGCGCGTTTATTGTCGGCTTGCCAAACATCAACGAGGCGATTGCCGATCTGAACGGATCGCTCTTTCCCTTCGGCTGGGCAAAATTGCTGTGGCGTTTAAAAGTCAGCGGTGTGCGAACTGCGCGAGTACCGCTGATGGGCGTGCGCGACGAGTATCAGTTTAGCCGCATCGGCCCGGTGATTGCGCTGTTATTGATTGAAGCCTTACGCGATCCGTTTGCCCGCCGGAAGATCGATGCGCTGGAAATGTCATGGATCCTCGAAACCAATACAGGCATGAATAACATGCTGGAACGCATTGGGGCGGAGCCGTACAAGCGTTACCGATTGTATGAAAAGCAGATTTAATACCAGCTAACTCTGGTTCATCTCCAGCGGCACCGCCGAGCGAATCAAATGGTGGCCTTCCAGCTCGATATCGTGGAGATTCTTTTTCACGGTCCGCACATGATCGCGTGCTGCGCGCTGGGCGACGTGCGGCAGCCGCTGCAACACCGCGTTGTAGATCCGCGCATGCTGGCGATCGATCTGCTTTTTTTGCTGTGGTCGATGGTAGAGATTATTTACGCTGGCAAACACTGAATTAAACATCAGGTCGGTCAATGATTGCAGTGTAAACACCAACACCTGATTGTGAGAAGCCTGACAAATGGCGAGATGGAAAGCGTGATCCAACTGCGCATGTTCGATCAGCGAAATCTCTTTGTTGTTCTCACTGGCGGCGAGCATTTTTTCATAACAGCGGGTTATCACAACAAAATCAGCCTGCGTTCCCAGCGTTGCCGCCAGCCTTGCCGATTCGCCCTCCAGCAATGCGCGAACGTCGAGCAGATCATACAGCGTTCGCGGCTGCGTGCTGAACAGATGAATTAGCGGGCTGGTGTCCTGCACCCGATTAAGCCGTGCGACACGAGAATCGCGACCCTGCGCCGTTTCAATAATCCCGCGCCCGCGCAGCACGGTCAGCCCTTCACGCAGTGCGGAGCGTGAGAAGCCGAGCTTTTCACACAGTCGACGTTCCGAGGGAAGCGGCTGACCGACCTTCAGTACGCCGTCGATAATTAACCGTTCGATACTCTCTGCAACCACTTCGCAAATAGGGCGACGTTCATCTTTCATTCCCGGACCTCGTGCACAGGTAGGACCAATTTTTCTGTTCTTGACTCGCAAAACACGCACATCACGTAAGTGATTATGTTACATCAATTTAACATTAAATTAACCAAGACAAGGTCACAGAGCTGGAAAAAAAATGGTCTGACCGGTAGCTAAAGAGATAGACGAAAACGAAAAGCCCGCTTAATAACTGTTCACAGAAGCAGCGCGCAAAAATCAGCTGCCACACAACACAACAAAGCGAAGCCTACTCATGAGCATCTTGTACGAAGAGCGTCTTGATGGCGCTTTACCCGATGTCGACCGCACATCGGTACTGATGGCACTGCGTGAGCATGTCCCTGGACTGGAGATCCTGCATACCGATGAGGAGATCATTCCTTACGAGTGTGACGGGTTGAGCGCGTATCGCACGCGTCCATTACTGGTTGTTCTGCCTAAGCAAATGGAACAGGTGACAGCGATTCTGGCTGTTTGTCACCGCCTGCGTGTACCGGTGGTGACCCGTGGTGCAGGCACCGGGCTTTCTGGTGGCGCGCTGCCGCTGGAAAAAGGTGTGTTGTTGGTGATGGCGCGCTTTAAAGAGATCCTCGACATTAACCCCGTTGGTCGCCGCGCGCGCGCGCAGCCGGGCGTGCGTAACCTGGCGATCTCCCAGGCCGTTGCGCCGCATAATCTCTATTACGCGCCGGATCCTTCCTCACAAATCGCCTGTTCAATTGGCGGCAATGTGGCGGAAAATGCCGGTGGCGTCCACTGCCTGAAATATGGTCTGACCGTACATAACCTGCTGAAAATTGAAGTGCAAACGCTGGACGGCGAGGCGCTGACGCTGGGATCGGACGCGCTGGATTCGCCTGGTTTTGACCTGCTGGCGCTGTTCACCGGATCGGAAGGTATGCTCGGCGTGACCACCGAAGTAACGGTGAAGCTGTTGCCGAAGCCGCCCGTGGCGCGGGTTCTGTTAGCCAGCTTTGACTCGGTAGAAAAAGCCGGACTTGCGGTTGGTGACATCATCGCCAATGGCATTATCCCCGGCGGGCTGGAGATGATGGATAACCTGTCGATCCGCGCGGCGGAAGATTTTATTCATGCCGGTTATCCCGTCGACGCCGAAGCGATTTTGTTATGCGAGCTGGACGGCGTGGAGTCTGACGTACAGGAAGACTGCGAGCGGGTTAACGACATCTTGTTGAAAGCGGGCGCGACTGACGTCCGTCTGGCACAGGACGAAGCAGAGCGCGTACGTTTCTGGGCCGGTCGCAAAAATGCGTTCCCTGCGGTAGGACGAATCTCCCCGGATTACTACTGCATGGATGGCACCATCCCGCGCCGCGCCCTGCCTGGCGTACTGGAAGGCATTGCCCGTTTATCGCAGCAATATGATTTACGCGTTGCCAACGTCTTTCATGCCGGAGACGGCAACATGCACCCGTTAATCCTTTTCGATGCCAACGAAACCGGTGAATTTGCCCGCGCGGAAGAGCTGGGCGGGAAGATCCTCGAACTCTGCGTTGAAGTTGGCGGCAGCATCAGTGGGGAACATGGCATCGGGCGCGAAAAAATCAATCAAATGTGCGCCCAGTTCAACAGCGATGAAATCACGACCTTCCATGCGGTCAAGGCGGCGTTTGATCCCGATGGTTTGTTGAACCCTGGGAAAAACATTCCCACGCTACACCGCTGTGCTGAATTTGGTGCCATGCATGTGCATCACGGTCATTTACCTTTCCCTGAACTGGAGCGTTTCTGATGCTACGCGAGTGTGATTACAGCCAGGCGCTGCTGGAGCAGGTGAATCAGGCGATTAGCGATAAAACGCCGCTGGTGATTCAGGGCAGCAATAGCAAAGCCTTTTTAGGTCGTCCTGTCACCGGGCAAACGCTGGATGTGCGTTGTCATCGCGGCATTGTTAATTACGACCCGACCGAGCTGGTGATAACCGCGCGTGCCGGAACGCCGCTGGTGGCGATTGAAGCGGCGCTGGAGAGCGCCGGGCAAATGCTCCCCTGCGAGCCACCACATTATGGTGAAGAAGCTACCTGGGGCGGGATGATCGCCTGCGGGCTGGCGGGGCCGCGTCGCCCGTGGAGCGGTTCGGTCCGCGATTTTGTCCTCGGCACGCGCATCATTACCGGCACTGGAAAACATCTGCGTTTTGGTGGCGAAGTGATGAAAAACGTTGCCGGATACGATCTCTCACGGTTAATGGCCGGAAGCTACGGTTGTCTGGGTGTGCTCACTGAAATCTCGATGAAAGTGTTACCGCGACCACGCGCCACCCTGAGTCTGCGTCGGGAAATCAGCCTGCAAGAAGCCATGAATGAAATCGCCCAGTGGCAACTCCAGCCATTACCCATTAGTGGCTTATGTTACTTCGACAATGCGTTGTGGATCCGCCTTGAGGGCGGCGAAGGATCGGTAAAAGCAGCGCGTGAACTGCTGGGTGGCGAAGAGGTTGCGGGTCAGTTCTGGCAGAAATTGCGTGAACAACAACTGCCGTTCTTCTCGTTACCAGGTACCTTATGGCGCATTTCCTTACCCTGCGATGCGCCGATGATGGATTTACCCGGCGAGCAACTGATCGACTGGGGCGGGGCGTTACGCTGGCTGAAATCGACAGCCGAGGACAATCAAATCCATCGCATCGCCCGCAACGCTGGCGGTCATGCGACCCGCTTTAGTGCCGGAGATGGTGGTTTTGCCCCGCTACCGGCTCCTTTATTCCGCTATCACCAGCAGCTTAAACAGCAGCTCGACCCTTGCGGCGTGTTTAACCCCGGTCGCATGTACGCGGAACTTTGAGGAGCAGGCTATGCAAACCCGATTAACCGAAGATATGCGGCAGAACGCGCGGGCGCTGGAAGCCGACAGCATCCTGCGTGCCTGTGTTCACTGCGGATTTTGTACCGCAACCTGCCCAACCTATCAGCTCCTGGGCGATGAACTGGACGGGCCGCGCGGGCGCATCTATCTGATTAAACAGGTGCTGGAAGGTAACGAAGTCACGCTTAAAACACAGGAGCATCTCGATCGCTGTCTCACTTGCCGCAATTGTGAAACGACCTGTCCTTCTGGTGTGCGCTATCACAATTTGCTGGATATCGGGCGTGATATTGTCGAGCAGAAAGTGAAACGCCCACTGCCGGAGCGAATGCTGCGCGAAGGATTGCGCCAGGTAGTGCCGCGTCCGGCGGTCTTCCGTGCGCTGACGCAGGTAGGGCTGGTGCTGCGACCGTTTTTACCGGAACAGGTCAGAGCAAAACTGCCTGCTGAAACCGTGAAAGCTAAACCGCGTCCACCGCTGCGCCATAAGCGTCGGGTTTTAATGCTGGAAGGCTGCGCCCAGCCTACGCTTTCGCCCAACACCAACGCGGCAACTGCGCGAGTGCTGGATCGTCTGGGGATCAGCGTCATGCCAGCTAACGAAGCAGGCTGTTGTGGCGCGGTGGACTATCATCTTAATGCGCAAGAGAAAGGGTTAGCGCGGGCGCGCAATAATATTGATGCCTGGTGGCCCGCGATTGAAGCAGGTGCCGAGGCAATTTTGCAAACCGCCAGCGGTTGCGGCGCGTTCGTTAAAGAGTATGGGCAGATGCTGAAAAACGATGCGTTGTATGCCGATAAAGCGCGTCAGGTCAGTGAACTGGCGGTCGATTTAGTCGAACTTCTGCGCAAGGAACCGCTGGAAAAACTGGCAATTCGCGGCGATAAAAAACTGGCCTTCCACTGCCCGTGTACCCTGCAACATGCGCAAAAGCTGAACGGCGAAGTGGAAAAAGTGTTACTTCGTCTTGGATTTACCTTAACGGACGTTCCCGACAGCCATCTGTGCTGCGGTTCAGCGGGAACATATGCGTTAACGCATCCCGATCTGGCACGCCAGCTGCGGGATAACAAAATGAATGCGCTGGAAAGCGGCAAACCGGAAATGATCGTCACCGCCAACATTGGTTGCCAGACGCATCTGGCGAGCGCCGGTCGTACCTCTGTGCGTCACTGGATTGAAATTGTAGAACAAGCCCTTGATAAGGAATAACAAAATGAAAACTAAAGTCATTCTTAGCCAGCAAATGGCGAGTGCAATTATTGCCGCAGGTCAGGAAGAGGCGCAGAAAAATAACTGGTCTGTTTCCATTGCTGTTGCCGATGACGGCGGTCATCTGCTGGCGTTAAGTCGCATGGATGATTGCGCGCCAATTGCGGCTTACATCTCCCAGGAGAAAGCGCGTACCGCCGCGCTGGGACGTCGTGAAACTAAGGGCTATGAAGAGATGGTGAACAACGGACGTACCGCGTTCGTGACTGCGCCGTTACTGACGTCGCTGGAAGGCGGCGTACCGGTTGTTGTGGATGGGCAAATTATTGGTGCCGTGGGCGTTTCTGGTTTAACCGGAGCACAGGATGCGCAGGTCGCGAAAGCGGCAGCAGCGGTGTTGGCGAACTAAGCGAAAACGAGGAGAGAAATAATGAGTCAAACCATAACCCAGGGCCGTTTACGCATTGACGCCAATTTTAAACGTTTTGTGGATGAAGAAGTTTTGCCGGGCGTGGAACTGGATGCTGCCGCGTTCTGGCGCAATGTTGATGAGATTGTTCACGATCTGGCACCAGAAAATCGTCAGTTGCTGGCAGAACGCGATCGCATTCAGGCAGCGCTTGATGAGTGGCATCGCAGCAATCCGGGGCCGGTAAAAGATAAAGCGGCCTATAAATCTTTCCTGTGTGAACTGGGCTACCTGGTGCCGCAACCGGAGCGCGTGACGGTGGAAACCACGGGCATTGACAGCGAAATCACCAGCCAGGCGGGGCCACAGCTGGTGGTTCCGGCAATGAATGCCCGCTACGCGCTGAACGCGGCGAACGCGCGCTGGGGCTCACTGTACGATGCGTTATACGGCAGCGACATCATCCCGCAGGAAGGGGCGATGGTCAGCGGCTACGATCCGCAGCGCGGTGAGCAGGTTATCGCCTGGGTTCGGCGTTTCCTCGATGAATCTCTACCGCTGGAAAACGGCAGCTATCAGGATGTGGTGGCGTTTAAGGTGGTTGATAAACAATTACGCATCCAGTTGAAAAATGGTAAAGAAACCACGTTACGCACCCCGGCGCAGTTTATCGGTTACCGTGGCAATGCCGCTGCGCCGTCCTGCATTTTGCTGAAAAATAACGGCCTGCATATTGAGCTGCAAATCGATGCCAACGGGCGGATTGGCAAAGACGATCCGGCGCATATCAACGATGTTATCGTCGAAGCGGCCATCAGTACCATTCTCGACTGCGAAGATTCGGTCGCGGCGGTTGATGCGGAAGATAAAATCCTGCTGTACCGCAACCTGCTGGGCCTGATGCAGGGGACTCTGCAAGAGAAAATGGAGAAAAACGGTCGGCAAATCGTGCGTAAACTGAATGACGATCGTCAGTACACCGCCGCCGATGGCTCTGAAATTTCTCTGCACGGACGCTCGTTGCTGTTTATCCGCAACGTGGGGCATTTGATGACCATTCCTGTGATTTGGGACAGCGAAGGCAATGAAATCCCGGAAGGCATTCTTGATGGCGTCATGACTGGCGCGATTGCCCTCTATGATTTAAAAGTGCAGAAAAACTCGCGCACTGGCAGCGTCTATATTGTGAAACCGAAAATGCACGGTCCGCAGGAAGTGGCGTTCGCCAACAAACTGTTTACCCGCATTGAGACAATGCTCGGTATGGCACCGAATACCCTGAAAATGGGCATTATGGATGAAGAACGTCGGACCTCGCTGAACTTGCGTAGCTGTATCGCTCAGGCGCGCAACCGCGTGGCGTTCATCAATACCGGTTTCCTCGACCGTACCGGCGATGAAATGCATTCGGTGATGGAAGCTGGCCCGATGCTGCGTAAAAATCAGATGAAATCGACGCCTTGGATCAAAGCCTACGAGCGTAATAACGTGCTTTCCGGTTTGTTCTGTGGGCTGCGCGGTAAAGCGCAAATCGGTAAAGGCATGTGGGCAATGCCGGACCTGATGGCAGACATGTACAGCCAGAAGGGCGACCAACTGCGTGCCGGGGCGAACACGGCCTGGGTTCCGTCACCAACCGCTGCTACGCTCCATGCGCTGCACTACCACCAAACCAACGTACAGAGCGTGCAAGCTAACATTGCCCAGACCGAGTTCAATGCTGAATTTGAACCGCTGCTGGACGATCTGCTGACTATTCCGGTTGCTGAAAACGCTAACTGGTCGGCGCAAGAGATCCAACAAGAGCTGGATAACAACGTGCAGGGAATTCTGGGGTACGTGGTGCGTTGGGTGGAGCAGGGGATTGGTTGTTCAAAAGTGCCGGATATTCACAACGTGGCGTTGATGGAAGACCGCGCAACGCTGCGCATCTCCAGCCAGCATATCGCCAACTGGTTACGTCACGGTATTCTGACCAAAGAACAGGTGCAGGCGTCGCTGGAGAATATGGCGAAAGTGGTTGATCAGCAAAACGCTGGCGATCCGGCTTATCGTCCGATGGCGGGGAATTTCGCTAACTCGTGTGCTTTTAAAGCTGCCAGCGATTTAATCTTCCTCGGCGTGAAACAGCCAAACGGCTATACCGAACCGTTATTACACGCCTGGCGTTTACGCGAAAAAGAAAGTCATTAATAGCCTCAAAAAAGCCCCGGCAAGTTTTATTGTCGGGGCTATGATAGTAACTGCGGTAGTACATTTATCCCGGAAATAACCGGAGCGATTATCAGGGTTTAACAATATTAAATACCCGTAGCGCATTACTAGCGGGCCTAAAACAACAATATGGACATCTTAACGATATTCTGCGCCTGCGTGTGCGGAACAGAAACCCTTACCCGATATACTTGTTATGCCAGAGGTAGCAATTGCGTTAGCAGCGTACTGTTGCTGTAAAGTATAACGCCTATATTTTACAGTTCAGTCCTCTTTTGCTTATTACAACCTTAAGTATATCAAGCATATAAAGATAATAAGAGACTGAACAATATGGTTACCTGGACCCAAATGTATATGCCGATGGGAGGACTGGGGCTATCCGCTCTGGTCGCCCTGATCCCGATAATATTCTTCTTCGTTGCACTCGCGGTATTACGTCTGAAAGGACATGTCGCTGGAGCAATAACCCTTATATTATCTATCCTGATTGCAATATTCGCCTTTAAAATGCCGATTGATATGGCATTTGCTGCTGCGGGCTATGGCTTTATTTATGGATTATGGCCTATTGCGTGGATTATTGTTGCGGCGGTGTTCCTGTATAAATTAACCGTTGCCAGCGGTCAGTTCGATATTATCCGCAGCTCGGTTATCTCCATCACTGACGATCAGCGTTTGCAGGTGTTACTGATTGGTTTCTCCTTTGGCGCGCTGCTGGAAGGGGCGGCTGGCTTTGGTGCGCCGGTGGCGATTACCGGTGCGCTGCTGGTGGGCCTGGGCTTCAAACCGTTATACGCGGCGGGGCTGTGTCTGATTGCCAATACTGCGCCGGTGGCGTTTGGTGCGTTGGGCGTGCCGATTCTGGTCGCCGGTCAGGTAACGGGAATCGATCCGTTCCACATTGGCGCAATGGCGGGACGTCAGTTACCGTTCCTGTCGGTTCTTGTACCGTTCTGGCTGGTAGCAATGATGGACGGCTGGAAAGGGGTGAAAGAGACGTGGCCAGCGGCGCTGGTTGCTGGGGGAAGCTTCGCTGTCACGCAGTTCTTTACCTCTAACTATATTGGTCCGGAACTGCCGGATATTACTTCGGCGCTGGTGAGTATCGTCTCACTCGCTTTATTCCTTAAAGTCTGGCGGCCGAAAAATACCGAAACGGCAATCAGCATGGGACAATCCGCAGGAGCGATGGTGGTGAATAAACCATCTTCTGGCGGTCCCGTGCCTTCAGAATATAGTCTGGGGCAAATCATTCGTGCGTGGTCACCGTTTTTAATCTTAACGGTGCTGGTCACCATCTGGACCATGAAGCCGTTTAAAGCGTTATTTGCTCCGGGCGGCGCGTTTTATTCACTGGTGATTAATTTCCAGATCCCTCATTTGCATCAACAAGTGTTGAAAGCGGCACCCATTGTCGCCCAACCAACGCCAATGGATGCGGTGTTTAAATTCGACCCTCTCTCAGCTGGCGGCACCGCTATTTTTATTGCGGCGATTATCTCTATCTTCATCCTCGGCGTGGGCATCAAGAAAGGGATTGGCGTCTTTGCCGAAACGCTAATTAGTCTGAAGTGGCCGATATTGTCGATTGGCATGGTGCTGGCGTTCGCCTTCGTCACCAACTATTCCGGCATGTCCACCACGCTGGCGCTGGTACTGGCAGGTACAGGCGTAATGTTCCCGTTTTTCTCACCGTTTCTCGGCTGGCTGGGCGTATTCCTTACCGGCTCGGACACCTCCTCTAACGCCCTGTTTGGTTCACTGCAATCGACCACGGCGCAGCAAATCAACGTCTCTGACACCCTGCTGGTGGCAGCAAATACCAGCGGCGGCGTAACTGGCAAGATGATCTCCCCGCAATCTATCGCCGTGGCCTGCGCCGCGACGGGCATGGTGGGCCGAGAATCTGAACTGTTCCGCTACACCGTGAAGCACAGTCTGATTTTTGCCAGCGTTATCGGCATTATCACCCTGCTGCAGGCGTATGTGTTTACCGGGATGTTAGTTTCGTAAGTCAATAATGCCGGATGATCGTTAATATCATCCGGCTTCGTTTACATTACTCTGTCTTATTAATGGAAAATTATTTCCCGCTTTATTATCCATGTGGCAATAATGTTTCGCGTTCAGATAACATGCTAAATAATTAAGAGCGTGAGAACATCTATTATTTATCACGCAAAACAAGTCAGTATTAATTATGTTCGCTTGATGAGCAAACACCGTTCTATCTGTTGCTTTTGCAATCTTAATCGTTAAAACTACCAACAAATTTATATAGTTACGTTGTGAAAGGTTGTTAATTTTTTGTTTATTGAAATTTCGTAAAAATAACCATCCAGACATCGAATAGGGGTTATTTTTATAAATTTCACCTGTTTTTCTATCAATGATGCCGTTTTCTTAAGAATGGAGGAAGTTATTAAAGAAGATAAAGCATAAAACTATTTCCCCGGTTACGAATCTTTTAACTTTGTTTTGTCACTTGCGTTATTAATGAATAAGAAATTTAAATATAAGAAATCGCTTTTAGCGGCTATTTTGAGTGCAACCCTGTTAGCCGGTTGTGATGGCGGTGGCTCCGGATCTTCCTCCGATACGCCGCCTGTAGATTCTGGAACAGGGTCTTTGCCGGAAGTGAAACCTGATCCAACACCAAACCCGGAGCCGACGCCTGAGCCAACGCCGGACCCAGAACCTACGCCGGAACCGACACCTGATCCTGAGCCAACACCAGAACCGGAGCCAGAACCTGTTCCTACGAAAACGGGTTATCTGACCCTGGGCGGAAGCCAGCGGATAACTGGTGCTACTTGTAATGGTGAATCCAGCGATGGCTTTACCTTTACGCCAGGCGACAAAGTCACCTGTGTGGCAGGGAACAACACGACAATTGCTACCTTCGACACCCAGTCAGAAGCTGCGCGTAGCCTGCGTGCGGTTGAAAAAGTGTCGTTTAGTCTTGAGGACGCGCAAGAACTGGCAGCTTCCGATGACAAGAAAAGCAATGCGGTTTCGCTGGTAACGTCCAGTAACAGCTGTCCGGCGAATACAGAACAGGTTTGCCTGACGTTCTCCTCAGTGATCGAGAGTAAACGTTTCGACTCGCTGTATAAGCAAATCGATCTGGCACCGGAAGAGTTCAAAAAGCTGGTCAATGAAGAGGTGGAAAACAATGCCGCGACCGATAAAGCGCCATCCACTCATACTTCACCGGTTGTGCCCGTCACCACGCCGGGAACAAAACCGGATCTGAACGCTTCCTTCGTGTCGGCTAACGCGGAACAGTTTTATCAGTATCAACCCACTGAAATCATTCTCTCCGAAGGCCGACTGGTAGATAGCATGGGCAATGGTGTGGTTGGCGTAAATTACTACACCAGCTCAGGCCGTGGCGTAACTGGCGAAAACGGCAAATTCAACTTCAGCTGGGGCGAAACCATCTCCTTTGGTATCGACACCTTTGAACTGGGCTCAGTGCGCGGCAATAAGTCGACCATTGCGTTGACTGAACTGGGTGACGAAGTTCGCGGCGCGAATATTGATCAGCTTATTCATCGTTACTCCCAGGCCGGAAAAAATGATGAGCGTGAAGTGCCGGACGTAGTGCGCAAGGTCTTTGCCGAGTATCCCAACGTAATCAACGAGATTATCAATCTCTCGTTATCCAATGGCGAGGCGTTGAGCGAAGGCGATCAAACCTTTGAGCGGACAAACGAATTTCTTGAGCAGTTTGAATCCGGGCAGGCTAAAGAGATTGATACGGCGATTTGTGACTCCCTTGGGGGCTGCAACTCTCAGCGTTGGTTCTCGTTGACAGCACGCAATGTTAACGAAGGTCAGATTCAGGGCGTTATCAACAAGCTGTGGGGTGTGGATAAAGATTACAAATCAGTGACGAAATTCCACGTCTTCCATGACTCTACCAACTTCTATGGCAGTACCGGTAATGCGCGCGGTCAGGCAGTGGTGAATATCTCCAACGCGGCCTTCCCGATTCTGATGGCGCGTAATGATAAAAACTACTGGCTGGCGTTTGGCGAAAAACGCGCCTGGGATAAAAACGAGCTGGCGTACATTACGGAAGCGCCTTCTCTCGTTGAGCCGGAAAACGTTACGCGCGATACCGCCACCTTTAACCTGCCGTTTATTTCGCTGGGGCAAGTCGGTGAGGGCAAACTGATGGTTATCGGTAACCCGCACTACAACAGCATTTTGCGTTGTCCGAACGGTTACAGCTGGGAAGGCGGTGTTGATAAAAACGGTCAGTGTACGCGTAACAGTGATTCTAATGATATGAAGCACTTTATGCAGAACGTGTTGCGCTATCTGTCCGACGATAAATGGACGCCGGACGCGAAAGCCAGCATGACCGTAGGCACCAACCTGGATACTGTCTATTTCAAACGTCATGGTCAGGTTACAGGAAACAGCGCTGAGTTCGGCTTTCATCCGGATTTTGCGGGTATCTCTGTTGAGCATTTAAGTAGCTATGGTGATCTCGACCCGCAGGAAATGCCGCTGCTGATCCTCAACGACTTTGAGTATGTGACTCAGGTTGGTAACGATCCTTATGCAATCCCGCTGCGAGCAGATACCAGCAAACCGAAGCTGACTCAGCAGGATGTGACCGATCTGATCGCCTATCTGAACAAAGGTGGATCGGTGCTGATCATGGAAAACGTGATGAGCAATCTTAAGGAAGAGAGCGCGTCTGGCTTTGTACGTCTGCTTGATGCCGCAGGTCTGTCGATGGCACTGAACAAGTCGGTAGTAAATAACGATCCGCAAGGGTATCCGAACCGCGTTCGTCAGCAGCGCGCAACGGGCATTTGGGTCTATGAACGTTATCCTGCCGTAGATGGTGCGCTGCCGTACACCATCGATAGTAAGACAGGGGAAGTTAAGTGGAAATATCAGGTAGAAAACAAACCTGATGACAAACCGAAGCTGGAAGTTGCCAGCTGGCTGGAAGATGTAGATGGCAAACAGGAAACGCGTTATGCCTTTATTGATGAGGCCGATCATAAAACAGAGGATTCTCTGAAGGCTGCGAAGGCAAAAATCTTTGAGAAGTTTCCTGGATTAAAGGAGTGTAAGGACCCAACTTACCACTACGAGGTCAACTGTCTGGAATATCGTCCTGGCACGGGGGTTCCGGTTACTGGTGGCATGTATGTTCCACAGTATACGCAACTAAGCCTTAACGCCGACACGGCAAAAGCGATGGTGCAGGCTGCGGATTTAGGCACCAACATTCAGCGTCTGTATCAGCATGAGCTCTACTTCCGGACCAATGGTCGCAAAGGTGAGCGTCTGAGCAGCGTCGATCTGGAACGTCTGTACCAGAACATGTCGGTCTGGCTGTGGAATAAAATTGAATATCGCTATGAAAACGACAAGGATGACGAGCTGGGCTTTAAAACGTTCACCGAGTTCCTGAACTGCTACGCCAACGATGCCTATACTGGCGGCACGCAGTGTTCTGATGAGCTGAAAAAATCGCTGGTCGATAACAACATGATCTACGGCGAGAAGAGCGTTAATAAAGCGGGCATGATGAACCCGAGCTATCCGCTCAACTATATGGAAAAACCGCTGACGCGCCTGATGCTGGGTCGTTCCTGGTGGGATCTGAACATCAAAGTTGATGTCGAGAAGTATCCGGGAGCGGTATCGGCAGAAGGTGAGAAGGTTACTGAAACCATCAGCCTGTACTCGAATCCGACCAAATGGTTTGCGGGTAACATGCAGTCTACTGGCCTGTGGGCTCCGGCTCAGAAAGAGGTCACCATTGAGTCTTCTGCATCAGTTCCTGTGACTGTCACCGTGGCGCTGGCCGACGACCTTACCGGACGTGAGAAGCATGAAGTCGCTCTGAACCGTCCGCCAAAAGTGACGAAAACCTATGAGCTGAAAGCCAATGGTGAGGTGAAGTTTACGGTTCCTTACGGTGGTCTGATTTATATCAAGGGCAACAGCCCACAGAATGAGTCAGCCGAATTCACCTTTACTGGTGTGGTGAAAGCGCCGTTCTATAAAGATGGCGCATGGAAAAACGCTCTGAACTCCCCTGCGCCGTTGGGCGAGCTGGAGTCAGACGCTTTCGTCTACACCACGCCGAAGAAGAACCTTGAGGCCAGCAATTTCACTGGTGGCGTAGCAGAATTCGCTAAAGATCTGGATACCTTTGCCAGCTCGATGAATGACTTCTACGGTCGTAATGATGAAGACGGTAAGCACCGGATGTTTACCTATAAAAACTTGACGGGCCACAAGCATCGTTTCACCAACGATGTGCAGATCTCCATCGGTGATGCGCACTCTGGTTATCCGGTAATGAACAGCAGCTTCTCGACGAACAGCACCACGCTGCCGACGACGCCGCTGAACGACTGGCTGATCTGGCACGAAGTTGGTCACAACGCCGCCGAAACGCCGCTGACTGTTCCTGGCGCAACTGAAGTAGCGAACAACGTGCTGGCGCTGTACATGCAGGATCGCTATCTCGGCAAGATGAACCGTGTCGCTGACGACATTACCGTCGCGCCGGAATATCTGGAGGAGAGCAACGGTCAGGCATGGGCGCGCGGCGGTGCGGGTGACCGTCTGCTGATGTACGCACAGCTGAAAGAGTGGGCAGAGAAAAACTTTGATATCAAACAGTGGTATCCAGAAGGTGACCTGCCTAAGTTCTACAGCGATCGTGAAGGGATGAAAGGCTGGAACCTGTTCCAGTTGATGCACCGTAAAGCACGCGGCGATGAGGTTGGCAAAACCAAGTTTGGCGAAAGAAATTACTGTGCCGAATCCAACGGTAACGCTGCCGACAAGCTGATGCTGTGTGCATCCTGGGTCGCCCAGACGGATCTTTCGGAGTTCTTTAAGAAATGGAATCCGGGCGCGAATGCTTACCAGTTGCCGGGAGCGAGCGAGATGAACTTCGAGGGCGGTGTGAGCCAGTCGGCTTACGAGACACTGGCGGCGCTTAATCTGCCGAAACCGCAGCAAGGGCCGGAAACCATTAATCAGGTTACCGAGCATAAGATGTCAGCTGAGTAAGCCTGTATGCCGGATAAGGCGCTCGCGCCGCATCCGGCATGAAATAAGGCGCATCGGGCCTGAAGGAAAGCCGTATGGCATACACCCGCAGGCCCGCATCCGGCAAGTTACAACAAATAACCTTTAACCATGCTTTTTGATGTTTTTCAGCAATACCCTGCGGCGATGCCCATACTGGCAACCGTCGGAGGATTGATCATCGGCAGTTTTTTGAATGTGGTGATTTGGCGTTACCCCATCATGCTGCGCCAACAAATGGCGGAGTTTCATGGTGAAATGCCGAGTGCGCAGTCAAAAATAAGCCTTGCGCTACCGCGTTCGCACTGTCCGCATTGCCAGCAGACCATCCGCGTTCGTGACAATATTCCGCTGCTCTCATGGTTGATGCTCAAAGGGCGCTGCCGCGACTGTCAGGCGAAAATCAGCAAGCGTTATCCGCTGGTTGAGTTATTGACAGCACTCGCTTTTTTGCTGGCGAGTCTGGTGTGGCCAGAAAGTGGATGGGGGCTGGCGGTGATGATATTATCCGCCTGGCTGATTGCCGCGAGCGTCATTGACCTCGACAACCAATGGCTGCCCGATGTTTTTACTCAGGGCGTATTGTGGACCGGGCTGATTGCAGCATGGGCGCAACAGAGTCCGTTAACGCTACAAGACGCAGTTACCGGCGTACTGGTGGGATTTATCACTTTTTACTCCCTGCGCTGGATAGCCGGAATAGTTCTGCGTAAAGAAGCATTAGGCATGGGCGATGTATTACTCTTCGCTGCGTTAGGTGGCTGGGTGGGGGCATTATCACTGCCCAATGTTGCTTTAATCGCCTCATGCTGCGGCCTGATATATGCCGTTATTACAAAAAGAGGATCAACCACACTGCCTTTTGGACCGTGTTTAAGTCTGGGCGGTATAGCAACACTTTATCTACAGGCATTGTTTTAATGATAACCACGTCATTATCAAAGTGACATTTTAACTCTTATTAATAACCTTAGAGATTATTTACCATGTCGATAAAACAAATGCCAGGGAGGGTATTAATATCGCTATTGTTGAGCGTTACAGGATTATTAAGTGGCTGTGCCAGCCATAATGAAAATGCCAGTTTACTGGCGAAAAAACAGGCGCAAAATATCAGCCAAAACCTGCCGATTAAATCTGCGGGATATACCTTAGTGCTGGCGCAAAGTAGTGGCACGACGGTAAAAATGACCATTATCAGCGAATCGGGTACTCAGACCACGCAGACACCTGACGCCTTTTTAACCAGCTATCAACGACAAATGTGCGCTGACCCAACGGTGAAATTAATGATCACCGAGGGAATTAATTACAGCATAACGATTAATGATACACGTACAGGTAACCAGTATCAGCGGAAACTGGATCGTACCACCTGTGGAATAGTCAAAGCATAACGTCGGGTAGATATAAATTGGCGCGGGTTGTTTTTCGTGACGCACGAATTTATCTCATTCAATGGCTGACAAAAATTCGTCACACTCTTAACCAGAGACAATCTCTTAATACAGACAAAGAGCATCTGCGCAAAATTGCACGCGGGATGTTCTGGCTGATGCTGCTTATTATTTCTGCAAAAGTGGCGCATTCACTCTGGCGCTATTTCTCCTTTTCTGCGGAATATACGGCGGTTTCCCCATCGGCGAATAAACCGCTCCGTGCGGATGCAAAAGCGTTCGATAAAAATGACGTGCAATTAATCAGCCAGCAAAACTGGTTTGGCAAATATCAGCCCGTCGCCACGCCGGTAAAACAACCCGAACCTGCACCTGTGGCCGAAACGCGTCTTAATGTGGTGTTGCGTGGGATCGCCTTTGGTGCCAGACCCGGCGCGGTTATTGAAGAAGGTGGTAAACAGCAGGTCTATTTGCAGGGTGAAACGCTTGGCTCGCACAACGCAGTGATTGAGGAAATCAACCGCGACCATGTGATGCTGCGCTATCAGGGAAAAATAGAGCGCCTGAGCCTGGCTGAAGAGGAGCGTTCCACCGTTGCCGTGACCAACAAAAAAGCTGTCAGTGACGAAGCAAAGCAAGCTGTTGCTGAACCTGCTGTCAGTGCGCCAGTTGAGATCCCGGCTGCCGTGCGTCAGGCACTGGCGAAAGATCCGCAGAAAATTTTTAACTATATCCAGCTTACGCCTGTGCGTAAGGAAGGGATTGTCGGTTATGCAGTGAAACCGGGGGCAGATCGTTCTCTGTTCGATGCCAGCGGTTTTAAGGAAGGCGATATCGCCATTGCGCTAAATCAGCAGGATTTCACTGATCCACGAGCAATGATTGCTCTGATGCGGCAGTTACCTTCAATGGATTCCATTCAACTTACGGTTTTACGCAAGGGTGCGCGCCACGACATTTCCATCGCGCTGCGCTAACCGCATTTAATCCAGGAGAATCATTCATCGTGTTTTGGCGTGATATGACGTTGTCGGTCTGGCGTAAGAAGACAACTGGCCTCAAAACAAAAAAGCGTTTACTGCCGCTGGTGCTGGCAGCGGCATTATGCAGTTCACCGGTCTGGGCGGAAGAAGCCACTTTCACCGCTAATTTTAAAGATACCGACCTGAAATCGTTCATCGAAACCGTCGGCGCTAACCTTAATAAAACCATCATTATGGGGCCGGGCGTACAGGGGAAAGTGAGTATTCGCACCATGACCCCGCTCAATGAACGCCAGTATTACCAGCTATTCCTTAACCTGCTGGAAGCACAGGGGTATGCGGTCGTACCGATGGAAAACGACGTGCTGAAGGTGGTGAAATCCAGTGCCGCGAAAGTCGAGCCGCTGCCGCTGGTTGGTGAAGGCAGCGACAACTACGCGGGCGATGAAATGGTCACCAAAGTCGTGCCGGTACGTAATGTTTCGGTACGCGAACTGGCACCGATTCTGCGCCAGATGATCGACAGCGCAGGCTCAGGCAACGTTGTTAATTACGATCCCTCCAACGTGATTATGCTCACCGGGCGCGCCTCCGTCGTGGAGCGGCTGACGGAAGTGATCCAGCGTGTGGATCACGCGGGTAATCGCACTGAAGAGGTGATCCCGCTGGATAACGCCTCTGCTTCGGAAATCGCCCGCGTGCTGGAAAGCCTGACTAAAAACAGCGGCGAGAACCAGCCTGCGACGCTGAAATCTCAAATTGTCGCCGACGAACGCACCAACAGTGTGATTGTCAGTGGTGACCCGGCCACGCGGGACAAAATGCGCCGCCTGATCCGTCGGCTGGACTCAGAAATGGAACGCAGCGGCAACAGCCAGGTTTTCTATCTCAAATACAGCAAAGCCGAAGATCTGGTCGATGTGCTGAAGCAGGTCAGCGGCACGCTCACGGCGGCTAAAGAAGAGGCGGAAGGCACCGTCGGTAGCGGGCGTGAGGTTGTCTCCATCGCCGCCAGCAAACACAGTAATGCCCTGATTGTTACTGCGCCGCAGGACATCATGCAGTCGCTGCAAAGCGTGATTGAACAACTGGATATTCGCCGTGCTCAGGTGCACGTCGAGGCGTTGATCGTGGAAGTTGCTGAAGGCAGCAATATCAACTTCGGCGTGCAGTGGGCGTCGAAAGATGCCGGATTAATGCAGTTTGCTAACGGTACGCAGATCCCTATTGGCACGCTGGGGGCAGCCATTTCTCAGGCGAAACCGCAGAAAGGCTCGACGGTAATCAGTGAAAACGGCGCTACCACCATAAATCCGGATACTAACGGCGATCTCTCCACGCTTGCTCAGCTACTTTCCGGCTTTAGCGGTACGGCGGTTGGCGTGGTGAAAGGTGACTGGATGGCGCTGGTACAGGCGGTCAAAAACGACTCCAGCTCGAACGTGCTCTCCACGCCGAGCATCACCACGCTGGACAACCAGGAAGCCTTCTTCATGGTGGGCCAGGACGTTCCGGTATTAACTGGATCTACCGTTGGCTCCAATAACAGCAATCCTTTCAACACCGTAGAGAGGAAAAAAGTCGGCATCATGCTGAAAGTTACGCCGCAGATTAACGAAGGTAACGCGGTACAGATGGTGATTGAGCAGGAAGTGTCGAAGGTGGAAGGACAGACCAGCCTCGACGTGGTGTTTGGTGAGCGCAAACTGAAGACCACCGTGCTGGCTAACGATGGTGAACTGATCGTGCTTGGCGGTCTGATGGACGACCAGGCGGGAGAAAGCGTGGCGAAAGTGCCGCTGCTGGGCGATATCCCGTTGATTGGTAACCTGTTTAAATCGACGGCGGATAAAAAAGAAAAACGTAACCTGATGGTGTTTATCCGCCCGACCATTCTGCGTGACGGTATGGCGGCAGACGGCGTGTCGCAGCGCAAATATAACTATATGCGCGCCGAACAGATCTATCGCGATGAGCAAGGCTTGAGCCTGATGCCGCACACCGCGCAGCCGGTACTGCCAGCGCAAAATCAGGCTCTACCGCCAGAAGTTCGCGCGTTCCTTAATGCCGGGAGAACGCGTTAATGGTGCCTGTAGCACAGGAAACCACCGCTAACACCGTGCGTCTGCCCTACAGTTTCAGCCGTCGGTTTAGCCTGGTGGCATGGTGCGAAGCGTCGCTGGAGATCCTCCATGTTCATCCGTTGTCGCTCTCTGTTTTGCAGGAGCTGCAGCGGGGGCTGAACGCGTCTTTTACGCTGCGGCAAATCGACGAGGCCGAATTTGAACAGCGGCTGAATGCGGTCTGGCAGCGGGACTCTTCCGAGGCCCGCCAGCTGATGGAAGATCTCGGTTCTGCTGAGGACTTTTTTACTCTCGCAGAAGAACTACCGGAAACGGAAGATCTGCTGGAAAGTGACGACGATGCGCCAATCATCAAACTGATCAACGCCATGTTGGCAGAGGCGATTAAAGAAGGCGCTTCGGATATCCACATCGAGACGTTTGAAAAGAGTCTGGTGATCCGTTTTCGTGTTGACGGCACACTACATGAAATGCTGCGTCCGGGGCGCAAACTGGCCTCGCTGCTGGTATCGCGTATCAAGGTGATGGCACGGCTGGATATCGCCGAAAAACGCGTACCGCAGGATGGGCGCATTGCGCTGCTGCTGGGCGGTCGGGCGATTGACGTGCGTGTCTCCACCATGCCTTCTGCCTGGGGCGAGCGCGTGGTGCTGCGACTGCTGGACAAAAACCAGGCCCGCCTGACGCTGGAGCGTCTGGGGCTTAGCCAGCAACTGACCGCGCAGTTGCGCCAGCTGTTACACAAACCGCACGGCATCTTTCTGGTGACGGGGCCGACCGGTTCCGGCAAAAGCACCACGCTGTACGCTGGATTGCAGGAGCTGAACAACCACTCGCGTAACATTCTCACGGTTGAAGACCCTATCGAATACATGATTGAAGGGATCGGTCAGACACAGGTTAACACCCGCGTCGGCATGACCTTCGCCCGTGGCCTGCGCGCGATTTTGCGTCAGGACCCGGATGTGGTGATGGTCGGTGAAATCCGCGATACCGAAACCGCAGAAATCGCTGTTCAGGCTTCACTGACCGGACACCTGGTACTTTCCACGCTGCATACCAACACGGCGGTGGGGGCGATCACGCGTTTGCAGGATATGGGCGTTGAGCCTTTCCTGCTCTCTTCCAGTCTGACGGGCGTGATGGCGCAGCGACTGGTTCGCACGCTGTGTCCCGATTGCCGCCAGTCCGCGCCTGCCACCGACGAAGAAAAACGCCTGCTGGGGATTACCGATGCGCGAACCGTCACGCTGTACCATCCGCAGGGCTGTCCCGCCTGTAATCACAAAGGTTTTCGCGGACGTACTGCCATCCATGAGCTGATCGTGGTGGACGCCACATTACGTGATTTGATCCACCGTCAGGCCGGGGAACTGGAGCTGGAACGTTATGTCCGGCAACACTCTGCGGGTATCCGCAGCAACGGCATTGAGAAAGTGCTCGCCGGAGAAACCTCTCTCGATGAAGTTCTGCGGGTAACCATGGAGGCGTAATGGCACTGTTTTACTATCAGGCGCTGGAGCGTAATGGTCGCAAAACCAAAGGAATGATTGAGGCGGATTCCGCGCGTCATGCCCGTCAATTGTTGCGTGGTAAAGAGCTTATCCCCGTGCACATTGAAGCCCGGCTGAATGCTTCGACAGGGGGAATGTTGCAGCGTCGGCGGCATGCACATCGTCGCGTGGCGGCGGCAGATTTGGCGCTGTTCACACGCCAACTGGCAACGCTGGTGCAGGCAGCAATGCCGCTGGAAACCTGCTTACAGGCGGTCAGTGAGCAAAGTGAAAAACTGCATGTAAAAAGCCTCGGAATGGCGCTGCGCAGCCGGATTCAGGAAGGTTATACCCTGTCGGACAGCCTGCGCGAACATCCCCGCGTCTTTGACTCCCTGTTTTGTTCGATGGTCGCTGCCGGAGAAAAATCCGGACATCTCGACGTGGTGCTCAATCGCCTGGCGGATTACACCGAACAGCGGCAGCGTCTGAAATCACGCCTGCTGCAGGCCATGCTCTACCCGCTGGTACTGCTGGTGGTGGCAACGGGCGTGGTCACTATTTTGCTGACGGCAGTAGTGCCGAAAATTATCGAACAGTTTGATCATCTCGGACACGCGCTGCCTGCCTCCACCCGAATGCTCATCGCCATGAGCGACACGTTACAGACCAGCGGCGTGTACTGGCTGGCGGGTTTGCTGGGGCTTCTGGTGCTGGGGCAACGGCTACTCAAAAATCCTGCGATGCGCCTGCGCTGGGATAAAACCTTGCTGCGTTTGCCCGTGACGGGGCGTGTTGCGCGCGGACTGAATACGGCGCGTTTTTCCCGCACATTAAGCATCCTCACCGCCAGCAGTGTTCCGCTGCTGGAAGGCATTCAGACCGCCGCCGCCGTGTCGGCAAATCGTTATGTCGAGCAACAACTGCTGCTGGCGGCAGATCGCGTCCGCGAAGGAAGCAGCCTGCGCGCCGCGCTGGCGGATCTGCGCCTGTTCCCGCCGATGATGCTGTACATGATCGCCTCCGGCGAACAGAGCGGCGAACTGGAAACCATGCTTGAGCAGGCCGCAGTCAACCAGGAACGGGAATTTGATACCCAGGTGGGGCTGGCGTTAGGGCTGTTTGAACCGGCGCTGGTGGTGATGATGGCGGGCGTGGTGCTGTTTATCGTCATCGCCATCCTCGAACCGATGTTGCAACTGAACAATATGGTTGGAATGTAATTTACGGAGTTATCACATGAATTCGTTATCCCGCACACAAAAACCACGGGCAGGTTTTACCCTGCTGGAAGTGATGGTGGTGATTGTTATTCTTGGCGTCCTGGCAAGTCTGGTGGTGCCTAACCTGTTGGGCAACAAAGAGAAAGCCGATCGGCAAAAAGCCATCAGCGATATCGTGGCGCTGGAGAATGCGCTGGATATGTACCGACTGGATAACGGGCGTTATCCGACTACCGAACAGGGGCTGGAGGCGCTGATCCAGCAACCGGCCAATATGGCGGATTCCCGTAACTACCGTACCGGTGGATACATTAAACGACTGCCAAAGGATCCGTGGGGCAATGATTATCAGTATCTCAGCCCGGGTGAAAAAGGGCTGTTTGATGTTTATACCCTGGGAGCAGATGGTCAGGAAAACGGGGAGGGCGCTGGCGCAGATATCGGTAACTGGAATTTGCAGGAGTTTCAGTAATCAGTGCCTGAACGCGGATTCACACTTCTGGAAATCATGCTGGTGATTTTCCTTATCGGCCTTGCCAGTGCGGGCGTGGTACAGACGTTTGCGACCGCTTCAGAGCCGCCCGCGAAAAAAGCGGCGCAGGATTTTCTGACTCGCTTTGCGCAGTTTAAGGACAGGGCAGTGATCGAAGGGCAAACACTCGGTGTGCTAATCGACCCGCCAGGTTACCAGTTTATGCAGCGTCGTCACGGGCAATGGTTGCCCGTTTCTGCGACCCGGTTATCGGCACAGGTTACGGTGCCGAAACAGGTGCAGATGCTGTTACAACCCGGAAGTGATATCTGGCAGAAGGAATATGCGCTGGAGCTGCAACGCCGTCGCCTGACGCTGCACGATATTGAACTGGAGCTGCAAAAAGAGGCGAAAAAGAAGACGCCGCAGATCCGTTTTTCGCCTTTTGAACCCGCCACGCCGTTTACGCTGCGCTTCTACTCGGCGGCGCAAAACGCATGTTGGGCGGTAAAGCTGGCGCACGATGGCGCGTTATCCCTCAATCAATGTGATGAGAGGATGCCATGAAGCGCGGATTTACCTTGCTGGAAGTGATGCTCGCGCTGGCGATTTTTGCGCTGGCTGCCACGGCGGTGTTACAGATTGCCAGCGGTGCGCTGAGTAATCAGCAAATCCTTGAGGAGAAAACGGTAGCGGGCTGGGTAGCTGAAAACCAGACTGCGCTGCTTTACCTGATGACCCGTGAACAACGAGCGGTCAGGCACCAGGGCGAGAGCGATATGGCAGGAAGCCGCTGGTACTGGCGAACCACACCGCTGAGTACAGGCAACGCGCTGCTCCAGGCAGTGGATATTGAAGTCAGCCGTCACGAAGACTTTTCGTCGGTGATTCAGTCACGACGCGCCTGGTTTAGCGCCGTGGGAGGCCAACAGTGAGAAGGACTCGCGCTGGTTTCACGTTACTGGAAATGCTGGTGGCGATAGCCATTTTTGCCTCGCTGGCACTGATGGCGCAGCAGGTGACTAACGGCGTCACACGCGTGAATAGTGCCGTCGCCGATCACGATCAAAAACTAAACCTCATGCAGCAAACGATGAGTTTTCTGACCCACGATCTGACACAAATGATGCCGCGTCCGGTAAGAGGCGATCAGGGCCAGCGTGAACCAGCGTTACTGGCGGGCGCTGGCGTTCTGGCGTCTGAGAGTGAAGGGATGCGTTTTGTACGTGGCGGCGTGGTTAATCCGTTGATGCGTCTGCCGCGCAGTAATCTGCTCACCGTCGGTTACCGCATTCATGGTGGTTATCTCGAACGGTTAGCCTGGCCACTGGCCGATGCCGCAGGCAGCGTGAAGCCAACAACGCAAAAATTAATCCCGGCGGATTCGCTCCGTTTGCAGTTCTACGACGGCACGCGCTGGCAGGAGAGCTGGTCATCAGTGCAGGCGATTCCTGTGGCAGTACGCATAACCCTGCATTCGCCGCAATGGGGCGAAATTGAACGCATCTGGTTGTTACGCGGGCCGCAATTATCATGATCACCTCACCACCAAAACGCGGAATGGCACTGGTCGTGGTGCTGGTATTGCTGGCGGTTATGATGCTGGTGACCATCACGCTTTCCGGGCGGATGCAGCAACAACTTGGGCGAACGCGCAGCCAGCAGGAGTACCAGCAGGCGCTGTGGTACAGCGCCAGTGCGGAAAGCCTGGCGTTGAGCGCACTCAGTCTGAGCCTGAAAAATGAAAAGCGCGTGCATCTGGCGCAGCCGTGGGCTTCCGGCCCTCGTTTTTTCCCACTGCCGCAGGGGCAAATCGCCGTCACTCTGCGTGACGCACAGGCCTGCTTTAACCTGAATGCCCTCGCTCAGCCGACGACGGCGTCGCGTCCGCTCGCGGTACAACAACTGATTGCCCTGATCTCGCGCCTCGATGTGCCTGCTTATCGGGCCGAACTGATAGCCGAAAGCCTGTGGGAGTTTATTGACGAAGACCGCAGCGTGCAGACGCGTCTGGGTCGTGAAGACAGCGAGTATCTCGCCCGCTCGGTGCCGTTCTACGCCGCTAATCAACCGCTGGCTGATATCAGCGAGATGCGCGTGGTGCAGGGAATGGACGCCGGGCTTTATCAAAAACTGAAACCGTTGGTCTGTGCGCTGCCGATGGCCCGCCAGCAAATCAACATCAATACATTAGATGTCACGCAAAGTGTGATTATTGAGGCGCTGTTTGACCCGTGGTTAAGCCCTGTTCAGGCGCGGGCATTATTACAACAACGTCCGGCGAAGGGCTGGGAAGATGTCGATCAGTTTCTTGCACAGCCGCTACTCGCAGACGTCGATGAGCGTACTAAAAAACAGCTAAAAACCGTCCTGAGCGTGGACAGCAATTACTTCTGGCTGCGTTCAGATATCACCGTGAATGAGATTGAACTGACGATGAACTCGTTAATTGTCCGCATGGGCCCACAACACTTTTCTGTTCTCTGGCATCAGACAGGAGAAAGTGAGTGAGTTCCATGCTTGAGATTTTTTTCCCGCTTTGCGCCGCTGATTCCATCCGTTGGCAGCGTCGTACCGCCGACGTGGAGTGCGGCATCTGGCCTGACGTTGCTGATGAATGTCTCCAGCAATGGCTGCAAACTGATGCGATTCGACTCTACATTCCCGGCGAATGGATCAGCGTCTGGCAGGTTGAACTGCCTGATGTGCCCCGCAAGCAGATACCGACGATTCTGCCCGCCTTGCTGGAAGAAGAGCTGAACCAGGATATCGATGAACTGCATTTCGCCCCGTTGAAAATCGACCAGCAACTGGCAACCGTAGCTGTGATTCACCAGCAGCATATGCGCAACATTGCGCAGTGGTTGCAGGCAAACGGCATCACCCGCGCTACCGTCGCGCCGGACTGGATGTCTATTCCTTGTGGGTTTATGGCTGGCGATGCGCAACGGGTTATCTGCCGCATCGATGAATGCCGGGGATGGAGCGCCGGGCGGGCGCTGGCTCCGGTCATGTTCCGCGCACAGCTCAATGAGCAGGATTTACCGCTTTCACTAACCGTGGTCGGCATTGCACCGGAAGAACTGTCTGCATGGGCTGGTGCAAACGCCGAACGCCTGACCGTTACGGCTCTGCCCGCCATTACCACTTATGGCGAACCGGAAGGGAACCTGCTAACAGGGCCGTGGCAGCCTCGTGTCAGCTACCGAAAACAGTGGGCGCGCTGGCGGGTGATGATTCTGCCGATAGTGCTGATTCTGGTTGCGCTGGTAGTGGAACGGGGCGTGACGTTATGGAGCGTCAGCGAACAGGTGGCGCAAAGCCGCACCCAGGCGGAGAAACAGTTCTTAACGCTATTCCCGGAGCAGAAGCGGATTGTGAATTTACGCTCTCAGGTGACGATGGCGCTGAAAAAATATCGCCCACAGGCCGACGATACCCGGCTGCTCGCAGAATTGTCAGCGATCGCCAGTACCCTGAAATCAGCGTCACTTACCGACATCGAAATGCGTGGTTTCACCTTTGATCAAAAACGCCAGACGCTTCACCTCCAGCTACGGGCTGCGAACTTTGCCAGCTTCGATAAACTGCGTAGCGCACTGGCGGCAGATTATGTTGTGCAACAGGACGCGTTACAGAAAGAGGGTGATGCGGTTTCCGGCGGCGTAACGTTGCGGAGGAAATAACATGTTACGCGATAAATTTATTCACTATTTTCAGCAATGGCGTGAACGCCAGTTAAGCCGTGGCGAACACTGGCTGACACAACACCTGGCGGGGCGTTCTCCGCGTGAAAAAGGCATGTTACTGGTAGCGGTGGCGTTCCTGTTTAGTGCCGGATATTACGTCCTCATCTGGCAGCCTTTGAGCGAACGGATAGAACAACAGGAGACGATGTTGCAGCAGCTGGTGGCGATGAACACCCGACTGAAGAACGCCGCGCCGGATATTATTGCGGCGCGAAAATCCGGCACGACAACGCCTGCGCAGGTATCGAGGGTCATCAGCGACAGTGCTTCCGCGCACTCAGTGGTCATCAAGCGGATTGCCGAGCGTGGGGAGAATATTCAGGTCTGGATAGAACCTGTGGTGTTTAATGACCTGCTGAACTGGTTAAACGCGCTGGATGAAAAATATGCGCTGCAGGTGACACAAATTGATGTCAGTGCTGCTGAGAAGCCTGGGATGGTGAATGTGCAGCGGCTGGAGTTTGGACGGAGGTAGGTTTTGCCATTTCCTTAACCCCACCTGATAACCCTTAGCCCAATGGTGAGTGCGGAACTGTCAAACCCGCTCACCGGGCTGAGTTTCGATGTAGCAAGAATTATCTCCCTCCAGACCACCACGGAATATTCGGTAACACTGAAGGAACCTGTTTTTCACCATGTAGCCTTCGTTAATCTACACCTTTCTAAGACTGTAAAGATGCTTAAGTGTTTTGACACATTATGATTATTAATAGTTGTAATAAATCATTGAGTAACAATTGATAGGTCAAAACATATAGGATAATTCTTATGTGATCTGTATTTTGTGTAGCCTGGAAATTAGTAAAATTACTGGAGATAATCAGAAAGGGAATTTCAAATAAGTATAATAATTTCCAGGGAAACTATTCGTCGATTTTAAGAAATGTCTGCTCAGGTATATCTACTGAGGGATGGTGTTGGTTGTAACACTGGTTAAAATAAATACACAAAATAATCAAGATGTATATTTTAATCGACGAAAATAATTACCTTCGGGATTATTGATGCAACTTAAATAACACCATTTAAATGTGATATAAATCACAAATATGGCTGTAAAGAGGGGGCTGTAGATATAAATAAGAAGTACACGAGTGAATTTTAAATAGGGAAATAGTTTCTCGGTGAACAATTTATTGGTAATCAATCGCGTGCGTTCTGGTTTGAAACAGATTGCAGGTATTGTTACGCATAAAATCCATAGGGGATATTATAATCAAGTAGTTAACAGTAATAACAAAAAATAATTTCCTGAGAAATTAACTCTGCATTCTAAAACGGCCAGTTTTCTGAAATTACCAGAAGACCGAATACATTCATGCCTGAAGAATGGATTAGAAGAAACGAGACGGAAATAGATCTATTTATCCCTGCGGAAATAATTTCTGCTGAAATTTTTTTGCGGCTATTAAAAAGGTCAAACCGTCTGAGTAAATTTTATCCAGTCACAAATAAGCATTACCTCCAGTGTATTGGTAGCTGTTAAGCCAAGGGCGGTAGCGTACCTGAAGAGATTAGGATCACATCATCAAATGGCAAGAAGTGGATTTGAAGTCCAGAAAGTCACCGTAGAGGCATTATTTCTACGAGAAATACGAACACGCTTTGGTAAGTTCCGTCTGGGATATTTGTGGGCGATTCTCGAACCCTCTGCGCATTTGCTGATACTGTTGGGCATTTTTGGTTACATTATGCACCGCACGATGCCAGACATCTCATTCCCGGTGTTTTTACTTAATGGCCTGATTCCCTTTTTTATCTTTAGCAGTATCAGCAATCGTTCTGTAGGTGCTATTGAAGCGAATCAGGGGCTGTTTAATTATCGACCAGTAAAACCCATCGATACGATCATTGCGCGTGCATTGCTTGAGACACTGATTTATGTTGCTGTTTATATATTGCTTATGCTTATTGTCTGGATGGCAGGCGAATATTTCGAAATAACAAACTTTTTACAACTTGTGCTTACCTGGAGTTTGTTAATCATTCTTTCATGTGGCGTTGGCTTAATATTCATGGTCGTTGGTAAAACCTTCCCTGAAATGCAAAAGGTTCTGCCGATACTGCTTAAGCCGCTGTATTTCATCTCCTGCATCATGTTCCCTCTACACTCGATTCCGAAGCAATACTGGTCATATCTACTCTGGAATCCATTAGTGCATGTCGTAGAGTTAAGCCGCGAGGCAGTTATGCCTGGCTATATCAGCGAAGGAGTGAGTCTGAACTACCTTGCAATGTTCACTCTGGTCACCCTGTTCATCGGTCTGGCGTTATACCGAACGCGTGAAGAGGCAATGCTGACATCATGATTAAGATTGAGAATTTGACGAAGTCATATCGCACGCCAACGGGTCGACATTATGTGTTTAAGGATTTAAACCTCGAAATCCCTTCAGGAAAAAGTGTTGCCTTTATTGGTCGTAATGGTGCGGGTAAATCAACGTTACTGAGAATGATTGGTGGCATTGACCGCCCCGACAGTGGAAAGATCATCACTAATAAAACAATATCATGGCCAGTCGGCCTTGCAGGTGGATTTCAGGGAAGTTTAACCGGACGCGAAAACGTAAAATTTGTTGCGCGGTTATACGCGAAGCAAGAAGAACTGAAAGAGAAAATTGAGTTTGTTGAAGAATTTGCCGAACTTGGCAAGTACTTCGATATGCCGATTAAAACTTACTCATCAGGTATGCGATCGCGTTTAGGCTTTGGTTTAAGCATGGCATTTAAGTTTGATTATTATATCGTCGATGAAGTAACGGCGGTCGGTGATGCCAGGTTTAAAGAAAAATGCGCTCAATTGTTTAAAGAAAGGCATAAAGAATCTAGCTTTTTAATGGTTTCACATAGTTTGAATTCATTGAAAGAGTTTTGTGATGTGGCGCTATTCATACCTAGAGATCATCAGACTTGTCTTTATCAGAATATTAATGACGCAATTAAGTTATATCAAAATGATGAAAATTTGAACATTTAGTGGAGCTAAAAATGCGTAAAGTTATCACCTTTGGTACATTTGATGTATTACATATAGGTCATATAAATATCTTAAAAAGGGCAAAAAAAATGGGGGACTATCTAATAGTTGGCGTCTCATCCGATTATTTGAATTTCTCAAAAAAACAGAGGTATCCTGTTTATCCGGAAACTGAGCGTCTTGAAATAATTAGGTCCTTAAAATTTGTAGATGAAGTTTTTATTGAAGAGTCATTGGAATTAAAGGGCGAGTATATTAAAAAATTTAAGGCAGATATCTTAGTGATGGGAGATGATTGGCTAGGGCGATTTGATGAATATAAGGAATTATGTGAAGTATCATATCTGCCAAGAACTGTTGGTATTTCAACGACAGAACTAATTTCTCAAATCAAAAGATATGGTTAATTTTGGAGAGGGATTTTGAAATTTCATTCAGAGATAAAAAACTCTATAAAAAATGCGAAGAAATTCAAAGGTATTTTATTTGTTAATATAATATCTTATCTGCTGCTAACAATTGCGATAAGAAAAGGTCATTCGAAAGAGATTTTAAAATTTAAGTGGTTGATTTTACTTTTTGGCGGGAGTGTCGCTAAATATTTTGTTGCTAGGGCTTCATTTCTTAATGGTGATTATATATTTGCTAAGAAATTATATCAAGAGATAATTAAGGTAAACCCAATACATACTGATAGCTATTATGGGTTGGCTGATGTTTATAGACTAACCGGAAATAAATTAGAAGCGAAGGATGTACTCATTCAAGTTTTTAATTTTTCTGATCGTTTGAAAACTTGGCTATTATTGGCGAACTTGGTTGATACAAAAAAAGATTATGATGAATTATTGAATCATTGGGAAAGGGAATGTTCTTATAGGAATATACTTAAGTATCATTATGATGTGAACGATTACCTTATAATTGCTGCGTTAAGGGCTAAACTATATGAAGAAGCATTAAATCGGGTTAAAGTATTGTTGGGAAGTATAAATTCTGAGGCTTTTATCTTACCAAAAACTAGCAATAAAAACTTTTCTGTTAATGCTGCTAAAATTGCATTATTAGGTCTAAAAAAAATATTGGATGCTAATAAAATACAGTTTTTTTTAGTTAGCGGAACATTACTTGGTTGTATTCGTGATAAAAAATTACTAAAACATGACAAAGATATTGATATAGGAGTATGGAGCGAAACAAATCTATCCGTATTATCAACGAAAATTGCTTGCTCTGGCTTGTTTGATATTGCACCTATGCGCTCACCGTATACGTTGAGAATAAAACATGTTAATGGTGTGGCAATCGACATATTTTTTCATTATCGAGATCATGACAGCTATTGGCATGCGGGTTCAAAGCTGAGATGGAACAATACTCCATTTAATTTGATTTCTTATGGTTTTCTTGGGAACGTGTTTTTAATACCAGAAAATTATGATTTATATTTGACTGAGAATTATGGAAACTGGATGCAAGAAAAAATGAAATTTGACTCTGCATTCGATACACCCAATCATGAAATAGTTAATATGTATGAATTAAAAATACACGCGTATAAAAAGCTAATAATAAACATGAAAATTGGTAGTGTTGAAGGCGTTAGATATTATGAAGATAAATTAAATGAACTTGGGTGTATTATATCTAAGCCTTGAGGTCTATATAACTGAATATATTAAATATTAAAAAATAATCATGGGGACATAGTATGTTGTTAACTAAGTTAGCTAAAAAAATATGCCAATCCAAAGAATATATTAACGGAATTTCTCTATACAAAAAAAAAGAATGGGAGAAGGCATTATTGTTCTTTGAGAAATCAATCATAAAAAAAACAAAACATGCGGAGAGCTATTTTAAAGCAGGAATATGCAATCTTAAATTGCATAGATATGAAGAGGCATTTAAATATATAAGTAAAGCATTAGAATTGGAACCCTCAAATATACAGTGGAAAGAACAACTCGAACAGTGTGCAAGGCATCTTGATAAGTTAAATAATCATATGGTGAGCAAATCATCTACTGAAGAAGATTTATTAAGGGAAAAACTTAATACAGACTTTAATAATCCAAAATTACACGATAGACTTGCTGAGGTTCTTCATAAAAAAGGGCGTTGGTGGCAGGAAGTTGATACGCTGAAAAACGCAATAAAATTAGATCCTTCAATACCTGAACGTTATTTCAAACTTGGCACCGCATTAGAAAAGATGGGGCGTTTTAATGAGGCTAGTATATATTATAAAAAAGGACTTGAATTTAATAAAAAACATGATGCTATTTGGTATTATGCACTCGGATATTCGCTTGAATCTGATGAAACAAACAATGTAGAAAATGTCCGTAGTTCTAAAATAGCATATGCGACAGCTATATCGTTAGACAAAAAATTAAATAGTAATAAATTTGGAATAGGAGCATTTCATCAATATAAGGGACGCTGGGCTAAGGCTATTGATGCGTATGAAAAACATACATCCATAAATCCATTATGTGCAGAGCTATATTATAGGCTCGGATTATCTTATGATAGATGTTATCAATGGGATAAAGCCGCAGAGAATTATCGCAAGGCATTATCACTCGATGAAAATCATCCTTATTGGCATTATAGGCTAGGGTTTGTTTTAGAGAGAAGTCAAAAGTATCTTGATGCTGCTGTTGCTTATCAATTTGCAGCACAAAGCAATATCAAACATATCTCGATTTGGTACTATAGATCTGGGTACGCATATGCTAAGGCTAATAAATACAGGCAATCCTGTGAAATGTATATAAAAGCATATGACTCTTCTCAGGAAATTTATGCATCACAAATAAAAGTTATTGATAACAATGATACCCATTTAAACTCTTACAGAAAAAAACTTAAATATGAAAGCAGGATTAATACTTTAGAGTCAGCAATTTCTAATTCATGCATAAATTATGGATTATGGTATGAATTAGGTAAAACATATGAATCTTCATGTAATTGGAATGATGCTGTCATTGCATATCATGAAGGTATTATGAGAAACAATACATATACCAAAGACTATTATTATAGAATCGGATATTCATTATTCCGCGATGGGAATTATCAACAGGCATGTAATTTTTTTCGTAAAATAGAGATTTTTGGAACACCGTATGGGGCTCCTGATGATATTCTAACAAAAAATTTAACTTTTAGGAGGAATGCTACATACACTGAATTTTATGAAACATTATCAATTGAAAAAAACACTATACTTTATGAAAGCTTTCATGGTGCAAGTATTTCTTGTAACCCATATGCATTATTTTTAGATATTATTGATGATCAACGATTTGATAATTTCAGACATATTTGGGTTATCAATAATGAAAAAAAAATCCCTGAGCAGCTAAAAAATAAAAAAAATGTATATTTTGTTTCAAGGCAAAGTGATTTATACATGCAATGTTTGGCATCATGTGAATTTTTGATAAATAATGTTAGTTTTCCTGAGTATTTTATAAGAAAGAAAGGGCAGCGATATTTAAATACTTGGCATGGAACTCCTATAAAATTTCTTGGAAAAGATATTAAAGATGAATTTTTAGCACATAAAAATGTGGCTAGAAATTTCCTTCACACAACACATTTACTTAGTCCTAATACACACACAACTAATATTTTATTAGATAGGTATGATATATCTAATATATTTAGTGGGGAAATTAAAGAGTTAGGTTATCCTCGCATTGACCGGACTATTAATCTTAGCTCTGAACGGAAGGAATATATACGTAGGAAAATTAATGCGAACGTTTACGATAAAGTAGTCTTGTATGCTCCAACTTGGAGAGGAATACATGGAAAGGCAACTTTAGATATAGAAAAACTAAAGAACGATCTTGAAAAGTTGGCTGACCAGGATTGTCATATCGTTTTCCGTGGTCATCATATGATCGAAAAATTAGTAAGTGAGCAGAATATTTCTGGTATAACAATTGTTCCTTCTGAGATTGACACGAATGAGTTACTAGGGGCGATTGATATTCTTATCACAGATTATTCAAGTATTGCTTTCGATTTTTTTGTAATGAATAGACCAGTAATTTACTATGCGTATGACATTGAGCAATATAATAATGAGAGAGGGTTGTATTTTCCTCTAAATGAATTACCTGGAACCGTTTGTTTTAATGATGTAGAGTTACTTAACACGTTAAGTGGATATCTTCGTAATGAAATATATTTCGATGCATCTAAAGGTATTGATAAGTTTTGTAAAAATGATGATGGAAGTGTATGTGGAAAAGTAATTGAATGGTTCTTCTTTGAAGAAAAATCCATATTGCTTAATAAAAACAAAAATAAAAATATACTTTTTTATATTGGTCCATTTATTCCAAATGGTATATTGTCATCATGGCTAAATCTTATATCGGTAATTGATCGTGATAAATATAATATTTCTTTGGTTGTTGACCCAAAATCAATTCATGGTTTTCAAGAACGGTTCGAGCAGTTTAAGAGAGTCTCTCCAGATATTCAAGTCATTGGAACTTGTGGAAACATGCTTTATAATATTGAAGAGAAATGGCTTAATGATAAATTAAATAATCAATTCACCCTGGCAAGTAAGGAAATGTATGATATTCTTGATCATGCTTACCAACGAGAGTTTTTAAGGCTCTTTGGCTATAGTCATATTGATCATCTAATCCATTTTGAAGGTTATAATCAATCTTGGGTTATCCGGTTTGCTAATGCTCCGAAAGATACAGTTAGAAATAAAATAATATTTCAACATAATGATAAGTTGAGCGAGTGGAGAGAAAGATTTCCATATCTTAGAGTTGTTTTTGATTTTTATAAATCTTACAATAAAATTGTTTCTGTTTCTGAAAAAACGATGGAGTTGAACAGAGATAACTTAAGCGAATTTTTTAATATTGAGCATGATAAGTTTATTTATTGTGATAATGTTCAGAATCCAGATGAGGTGATTAAAAAATCTGATGATATTGATACAAGTGGATTTATTTTTGAAAATGATAAAATCTACTTTATAACTTTGGGCAGACTTTCAGTCGAAAAAGATCAACAAAAGTTGATTAATGCCTTTTGCAGATTACAAAAATTATATCCTAATATTGAGTTATTAATTCTTGGAGACGGCCCCCTCAAGATTGATTTACAACGCCAGATTATAACTTTAGGACTTGAAAAATCCGTACATCTTCTGGGACGCATATCAAATCCTTTTCCACTGCTAAAGAGAGCTGACTGTTTTGTCCTCTCTTCAAATCATGAAGGGCAACCTATGGTTCTTTTCGAAGCAATGATTCTAGATAAACCTATAATATCAACTGACATTACTGGTTCTAGAAGTGCTCTTGAAGGGCGTTCTGGTGTATTAGTTGAAAATAGTGTAGACGGTCTCTTCAACGGAATGCGGGACTTTATCTTGGGAAGGTTGGAGTTTAAACATTTTGACATTGAATCTTATCAAAAAAATGCTTTGTCGATGTTTTATGAAAAATGCCTTCATTAAAGCATTAATCTATATCATGATCGTCAAGAACCATTGATTGATTTGTAAGGAGGTATACCTCCTTACAAATTAAAGTAAATTTAGTTAAGTTAATAAATAATTATGAATAAGACAGTTTTACATATTAACAGTAATATAACCACAGATGAAATTAGTTTATTGTTGCAGGCATCCAAGTATAAATATATTCATTTTGAAATAATTGGGAAAGGTGATTCATGTAAAAATTTAATTGAGTTTTCATATCATGATTATAATTTAAAAAAACAATTAATTGCTTTAACTAATGCTGGTTTTATGTCGTACGTTCATCGTGGAAATGTAACTTCATTGGTTCACTTTGATGAGATAAAAAACCTCTGGATTCCAGTAAAAGAAAAAAAGTTTTCTATTAATTCTGATGGGATTGTATATACGTTACAACGGGCTGCATGCAAAATAAATGAAAAGCTACTGATTGTTTTCTCTCAGATGCCAATTGAACCATATTCTGCAAGCTTGTACAGATATTTTGCAAAAAACTTTTCTACAATTGATAAATATATTGGAAAAAATGTTTCTATATTAAGAGTGGCTGATATCGGAGGAATTACTGGCTCATTTTACTTAAATACAAATGCATTACCAACCAATGCTGATAAAATTAAAAGCCTTATATTAGAAGTTATTGAACAATGTCAAATAAAATCAGATGATGTCGTACTTTATGGATGCTCAAAAGGAGGTACGGCAGCCGTTTATCATGGATTAACTAATAATTATAAAATAGTAGCGGTGGATCCTATATTAAATGATGAACATTATATAAATAATAAAAATGATCTACATTTAATAGAGGGAGTTTTTCCTCAGCCAAAGGAAGAGTTATTCAAAAAAGTCATTGATGACTATTTAATAAACTATAAGGGGAATATGTCTTATTTTATTGTTTCACAAAATTCGGAACAGTACAAATATATTATGGATATTATAAATCCAATCATCACTTATTCAACAGTTGCAAATAGCATCAATGATAAAATTAAAAGCCATCCTGATGTTGGGCCACAATCAATTCATATGATTGTAGCAATGATTAATATGGCTCTTTCTGGAATAAAACTATCTAACGGCATCTATGATTTTGTTTAAATAATATGGCTTTAAGATTAAATTCTGTTTTTATACTTGCGGTGATTTGCAGTATCCAAATTTGTAGCGCTGCTATTTTAAGTAAAAGCTATTCACATAATGATATTCATATCACTCTGCCATTATTATTTAATGAGTACGATGATGTACTCAGTCAGTATGACGGGGCAAAATATTTATACCCTAGTTCATTTGCTCTTGATGATGATAATAATATTTATATTCAGTATATTTTTGAGCCAAAACAAAAGGATAATATATTAGTTTGTTATAATAAAAAAGGAAATTACCTTGGGTACTATAAGATACCAAGTGGTGGGCGAGGCGGGGCTGGCGAAGGTTTGGCTATTATACAAGACTATAATGGGTTTAATGTTGTATATGTCGTTTCGAATACGGGAACCTTGCAAAGATATAATATGGTGAGTAGCTTGTATGGTGACAGATTATTTAAGGAAAGAGATTTTTCAATTAATGCTTTTAACCAATTTTCGATGAGTCAAGACTATTGGCTTATTGAAGGTTATGAAAGCGAAAGAAGTATAAAGTATAGTAGAAATAGACTTGAACTATATTCAGTAAGTGGAGATTTATTAAGAGTAATTTATTTACAGAATAATTATTCTGGATATATTGTATCAGATGCGAGTCCTGATGCAAAGAATTATAATAAAAGACAAGGGATAGCTTTAGGTGATGGTTTTTTTGTTGCTAGTTATGGTGCCTTTTACTATTCCAAAATGGAAAGTACTTATAATACATATCAAGGCATTAGAGTTTTTGATTTTTCCGGAAAGCTTTTATCTGAAAAAATTTTCCATCCAAATGAAATGATGAATGTTCTCAAAAAAATGGGCTTAACAGTTTCTAGAATTGAAAATGAGGGAGTGATAGTCAAGAATAATACTATTTACAGTATGTATATTTATAGTGATAGATACCATCATAAAACCTCCAGAAGTGAAGGGATCATTATTCTACTGGATGAATTTACTCAATAAGAAATCAGACGAGTTTTCATTATATAAAAGTGATATGTTTATATGGTAAAATAATTATATGAACTAAATATATAGGAATATATTTTTATGAGTCATATAGTTATAAAAATAAGGATTCTTGAAGGTAGGTAATGACTCCAACTTATTGATAGTGTTTTATGTTCAGATAATGCCCGATGACT
>ENA-ORMO01000106-ORMO01000106.1-human-gut-metagenome-genome-assembly--contig:-NODE-106-length-114571-cov-8.780625_pt1 | contig 114571 bp, 103 predicted proteins | sample MGYA00242106_ERZ509001 | MGnify/ENA primary metagenome ERZ509001 (study PRJEB26280, sample SAMEA2338736) | human gut metagenome | biome: human gut; feature: human-associated habitat; material...
TTACCGGCATGGCATAATGGATCTCAGACTGATCCTCCACTCCCAGAAGGAGATAAGCGGTATCCTTATCCTGCATAGCCGCCAGATACTTAAAATTATCACGGAATCTCTGGACCGGGTATATCTTGCCGTCTGCTCCATAGGGCAGGGCAATCTCCGCAGTGTCCAGCGGATAGAGCGCCTCCGGAGAGATCACCTGCTTTCCATGATAGATAAAATAATTAAATGCATCTGCAAAAATCCGCGGATCGTTCATATAATCTTTTGTAATCGTATCTTTTTTACCCAAATTTATCACCACCTGTTAAGATTTTCAGCTGCTTCCATTCTTTAAATTGGGATTTTATTTTATGGAAGTTCATCTTAAGTAAGCGGCTCTCCCTGGTAAGAGCTGTTTTCAGCATAGCACAATGAAACAGGTAAAACAATAAAAATGTCCTTCTAAGTTACGCCAAAAATCCCCATGATACACTATAATTACTCAGGTATCATGGGGATTTTTATATTCGTATTGTTAAAAAGATTTAATTTGCATAATATCCATTATAAAATATAGGACTTCTTCCTTGTCCTCTTTGCTTGTATGTATAAGCATTTAACCACCCTGTCTGTCCATTTGAACGTCTGACCTGCAGATATAATTTTCCTTTTTTTATGTAATACTTATCAATAATCACGTTTTCTCTTTTCTTTACTACAAACGCTCTGGAACGACTTCCTGGTTTTTTATATGTTGAAAATTGCTTAGAAGCCTTAAATGTTCTGCTTTTGGAAAAATATCCGCTGTAACCGCTTCGTACTAACGTGCCATTTTTATATTTATACGGTATCACGTACTCCATTCCACCGGTAGTCCAGTTCATTGAGACAAATCTGACTTTAATCGAATTACCTGATACAGTAATTCCACTATATGGATACCAGGAAACATACGACGCCCCCTGATAATTTTTCATAAGATTAGTTAAAATACATACCGTCTTCATCTTACCTTTATGATATTGCAGAATTCTATGGGAAGAAATTCCTTGATTTGGTCCTTCCGTCCATGCATATATAAATCTTTTTCCATTTGCCAACGTAATAATACGATATCCTGCATAGTCACAATCTGTTTTTGGTAAAGAGTATACCTTTTTTCCATTTACATAAAATACAGCGCTAATATTATATCCACTTCTTCGAGTTTTCAGTACAATACGATCTGTTTTTCGATTTCCATCTAAATCATACTTGTACACTCTATTGTTACGAAGATTCCCACTTACTCCAGCCGCTGCCTGAACAGTTTTTCCCGAAAATCCTACTGCAGTCCCTAAAATCACCAGTAAAAACATAATCATACAACTGATCTTTTTGATTCTTTTCATACATTTCCTCCCACAATTTGTTTTTATTATTGTTTCATAATATTATTCTCGCACATAAATCTTACAATTTTAGATGATTTTTTATGACAAAATTATTATTTTATCATTTTTTATTATCCAAATAGCTTAACTATCCATCAGAGAATAGCAACCATAATCAAATATGGACTATAGCGAACATTCAAAAAAAGAAGAGGCTGCTGCAAACTGATATGTGTCCAGAATTCTGGGTACATATCAACACAGGAGAAGCCTCTTCTTTTTCATTAATCTCAATCTAGCAGCCTGTAATGCCACCTGTTAAGATTTTTATTTCAGATTTTCAGATTGCAGCAAAAATGCCACTGCGCCCAGAAGCCCGGCGTTGTTTCCAAGCTCTGCAGCACAGATATGAAGATTTTCCCGAAAACAAGGCATAATCTTCTCCAGGATTTTTTCTTTCAGCGGACGGATAAACAGTTCTTCCTGCTGGCTGACTCCGCCTCCGATAATCACTGTTTCGGGATTAAAAATATGGATCAGTCCGACCAGTCCCACTGCAATATCCTGAATCCATTCTTCCAGAATACAAAGAATTTTTTGATTTCCTTCTGCCGCCTGGCGGAAAATATATCTGCCGTCAATAACCACATCGGATGGAAAATCAGAAGTTTCCTTCACCCGTCTCACCAGAGCCGTTGTAGAAGCATAGCGTTCATAGCAGCCCCTGTTTCCACAGGTACAGGGAATTCCGTCTTTTTGAACCGTAAAATGCCCCAGTTCTCCGGCGATTCCTACTGACCCGGAAAGAAGCTGATCCTGTACGATGATCCCGCCTCCGACTCCGGTACCTACTGTGATCATGATCACATTATGGCTGTCCCTTGCCGCACCTTTCCACTGTTCTCCCATAACTGCACAGTTGGCATCATTTGCCACTGCCACCGGAAGATGATAATGCTCCTCCAGAATTGTTTTCACAGGAGTTCCAAGTCAGTTGGCAATATGCCCGGCAGAGCCTGCCACAGTTCCCTCCAATACATTGATCTGTCCGGTGGCAGAAACTCCGATCCCGGAGAGGGTCTTCTCAGAAATCCCAAGGCGTTTCAGAAAAGCATCTGTATTTTTTACTACAGTTTCAATGATGGGCGTCTGATATCCATCAAAACTGACAGAAAAAGAATCCATTTCCAGGATCTCTCCATCGCTGTTCACAAGACCGATCTTTGCTGCTGTTCCGCCAATATCAATGCCCAGAAATGTATTATTTTTCTGCATTGTGATATTCCTTCACTCTGTTGATAAACCGGGTGGCGATCTCCAGTGGCCTTGTGATCGCACCTCCTACTACTACGGCATAAGCGCCTGCCTCCAGCATCTGCACTGCCTCATCAGGATAGTGCACCTTGCCTTCTGCAATCACAGGAACATCAATCGTTTCGGAAAGCTTCTTCACCAGCTGCACATCCGGTCCGTCCACCTTCGGAGAATAATCCGTATATCCGCTTAATGTAGTTCCCACAAAATCCACACCGCATTTCCATGCGTTTACACCCTCTTCATAAGTAGAAATATCTGCCATAAGCACAGCGTCCGGATACTTCTCTTTAATCTGAGCAATAAATTCATTGGTGGTAGTTCCATCTCCTCTTTTTCTCATGGTGCAGTCCAGGGCAATGATATCTGCATCCGCTGCATAAAGCTCATCGACCTCTTTCATAGTCGGTGTAATGTAGGAATCATAGCCGTCATAAACAATCTTAACAATTCCAATCACCGGAAGATCCGTCTCCTCCTTAATCGCCAGTACGTCCCTGATGCTGCTGGTACGGATACAGGGAGAGCCTGCCTGTTTGGCAGCCCGGGCCATCAGATACATGATTGATTTTTCTTCCACATAAAGGGGTTCAGAAGGAAGCGCCTGACAGGAAACGATCAGCTGTCCTTTGATCCGCTCGAGGATTTCTTGCTTAGAATACCTCATAAAAATTTACCTCCGTAAAAATACCTATATTTTTATCTTTACCATACATCATTTTCGTCAAAATAACAATAGATGCGGACATATAAAGAAAATTATTTTAAAAAATATTTATTTATGAAAATATTTCACAGTAATTTCTTAGAAACCGCCTGAGAGGTTGCATCTCTGAACGCAGAATTTTCTTCTGCATTTCTGCTGCAATAAACATGAAACAGACAATCGATAAGAAACATCTGCCCCATTTTCGCAGCAACGGAACCAGACTGCAGAGGGTTTTCATTATATCCGCAGATCAGACTTACATCAGCAAAGCTGGCGGCCAGTGATTTCCGGAAATGTGTGATAAGAATAATCGGAACATGACGTTCACTGGCAATATCCAGCACTTCTTTCATATCTCTGGTAGATCCGGAATAGGAAAAAAACAGAATCACATCCTCCGATGTCATCAATGCCGTTGCTATTGTCTGCATATGTGAATCTTCAATATGGATGAATTTAGGTGTTACCGTAGAAAACAAAGCCCAGGCTTCCTTTGCCATTACCATACTTCCTCCCTGGCCAAAGCAGTAAACGCGCCTGGATTTCACCAGAAGATCTACCGCCAGCTTCAAAGAAAAAGGATCCAGCTGTGCAATGGTATCATTCACGGATAAAAGATAAGAGTCTCTCAGATTACGGCACATATTTTCTAAAGTGGTGCTGTCACTGACAGACGAAAACGCTGCCTCCGAGTTTGCTGCTGTATTTGCACGATCTGATTTTGCAAGAGCCAGTTTTAATTCATGGTAGCCACCCAGCCCCAGCATCCGGCAGAAACGGGTGATCGTTGCCTCTGATACTCCTGAATTCTCAGCCAGAGAACTGATAGAAAGATACTGGGTCTCCGCCGTATTGGATAAAATATAGTTTGCCAGTTTCTTCCCGGAACGGGTCAGAGAATTATACTGTTCTGTCATGGCATCTAGAATGGAATCCGTCATGAAGAATACCTCCTGTTTTTCACGATCATTTTTATAAAAGTATAATACAAATTATTTTTACAGGCAACAAATAAAGAAAATTATTTTCAAATCCCTTTATATTGCGTATAATATTCTCAATTTATAATAACTGGAGGAAAATATCATGAAAAAACACATCGTATGCTTTGGAGATTCCAACACACATGGCTATTGTGCCAAAACCGGCGGAAGATTTGACGAAGATCAGCGCTGGACCTGCCTGCTGCAGAAAAAGCTTGGTGAAGACTGGCTGATCCTGGAAGAAGGATTAAGCGGCCGTACCACCTGCTTTGACGACCCTATCCACGAAGCTCTTTCCGGTCTGGATCAGATCTACCCATGCCTTATGAGCCACGAGCCTGTGGATCTTCTGATTATCATGCTGGGGACCAATGACACCAAAGAACGGTTCGGCGTTTCGCCCGAGTGCATTGCCCTTGGCCTGAAACGGCTGATCGCAAAAGCCATTTCCACTACTGACTGTTGGAAAGACGGAAAACCGTCTGTTCTTGTAGTCACTCCTCAGAATATTGACAAAAAATACGAATCATCAGAAGTAGGCGGAACTATGGGAAGAGGATGTGCAGAAAAATCACAGGAACTGGCTTCTGAATACCAGAAGATCGCGGAATCCATGGGATGCTTTTATCTGGATGCAAATAAAGTGGTTTCCGCCCAGCCAAACGACGTTGATTTTATGCACCTGACAGAAGAAGGCCACCGTCAGCTTGCCGATGCGCTGGCTGATCTTCTTCCCCGGATCCTGTGCTGATTCCACATTTCAAAAATGAAAATTATTATCTTTTTGTAATTAAATGAAAAAACTTTTGAGAATTTCCTCGTTTTCTATTGACAAAATCACGAAAACTAATTAATATTGAAGTAACAATTTAGAGATGATTACCAATACCAGTAATCAAAAAAAAGAAGGAGGATACCAATATGAAGTATCGTAAAATCTTAGCACTTGCATTAGCGTGCACAATGGCTTTTCCTGTAACCGCATTTGCAGCTGAGGAAGAAAAAGCTACAGACATTACTTTATGGACCTATCCAATCGGAAGCTGGGGAGACGCTGAAACTGTTGACGGTCTGATCGCAAGCTTCAATGAAGCACATCCAGAGATCAATGTAACTGTAGAATATCTGGACTACACCAACGGCGATGACCAGATCAATACCGCGATCGAAGGCGGACAGGCACCGGATATCGTTCTGGAAGGACCGGAGCGTCTGGTTGCAAACTGGGGTGCAAAAGGACTGATGGTAGATCTGGCAGATCTCTGGACAGACGAAGCCAAAGAAGCGATTTATCCTTCTGTTGAAGCAGCCTGCAAGAACAACGATGGCGTTTACTATGAGTATCCTCTCTGTATGACCGCTCACACCATGGCGATCAACAAAGATATCTTTGAAGCTGCAGATGCTATGCAGTATATTGATGAAGAAACACGTACCTGGACTACCGAAAACTTCCAGAAGGCTGTAAAAGCTGTTTACGATTCCGGACAGGAAAATGTCGGAGCAGTTTACTGTGCAGGCCAGGGCGGCGACCAGGGAACCCGCGCACTGGTAAACAACCTTTACGGCGGTACCTTCACAAATCCGGAACACACAGAATACACTGCTAACAGCGAAGAAAACATCAAAGCTCTTGAGCTTCTTTCCGGAATGGAGGGAATCAACTTTGACGCATCCCTTCAGGGCGGCGACGAGATCAACCTGTTCTGCAACGGCACACTGGCTATGGCATTCTGCTGGAACGTTGCACAGGAAAAGAACAATGCAGAAAATATCGCATTTGATGTTCTTCCAATGTCCTTCCCGACAGAGAACGGCGATCCGCAGCTCTGTGGCGGTATCTGGGGATTCGGTGTCTTCGATAACGGCGACGAAGCGAAGATCGAAGCTTCCAAAACATTTATCGACTTTATGGCAAACGACGAAAATCAGGTTGTAGAAAGCGTAAAAGCTTCCAGCTACTGGCCTGTAAAAGATCTTGGAAACATTTATGAAGGCGATGATCTGATGACCGAGTATTCTACCTTTGTTGATTACATGGGCGATTACTATCAGGTAGTCGGCGGATGGGCAGAGGCTCGTACTGCATGGTGGAACATGCTTCAGCAGATCGGATCCGGCACAGATGTTAAGACCGCAGTTGAAGAATTCACCACAACTGCAAACGCTGCAGTAGCTAAATAATCTTTGCAAACAGCAACTGCATATTCGTAAAGTTTGTACAGTAAGAACTCGGGCGCCCTTCCTGCGTTTCGCGCGGAGGGGCGCTCTGTCTCTGTCTGAGACAATGGAAAGGAGGGTTTCTCTTGGCAGCAAATAAGAAAAAATCCGGAATGAGCAGCAAGGCGCTCACCCGGAGAGAAACAATTGCCGGATATGCATTTATGCTTCCAAGTCTGGTATTTTTCCTTGGATTTGTTATTTATCCAATGGTTCAGTGTATCATTACCAGTTTCTTTGATTCTACCATGAACCGTGAAGATATCTTCATCGGACTTGCCAACTACAAGGAACTGTTTACAGACCCGGTATTTCTGGGCGCACTGAAAAATACATTTATCATTGTAATTGTTTCCGTTCCGGTAACCTGCATCTTTTCTCTGTGGGTAGGATCTGTTCTCAACAACATGTCCGGTCCGCTCTGTTCTCTGTTCCGCTGCGTATTTTATCTTCCGGTAGTTACCGGTTCCGTAGCTGTTACAGTGGTATGGAAATGGATGTTCAACAACTATTACGGCATCTTTAATTATCTTGGAAAAGCAACCGGGGTTCTGGAAAAAAATATAAACTGGCTGGGTGATGAAAAATATGCTCTGGGCTGTATCATCCTGATTTTGATCACCACTTCCGTGGGACAGCCTATCGTACTTTATGTATCTGCCCTGAACAACGTGGATCAGTCCCTTGTAGAGGCGGCTCAGGTAGACGGCGCCAACCATCTTCAGGTATTCTGGAAGATCAAATGGGCGCAGATCAAACCTACCACTCTTTACATACTGGTTATCACAACAATCAACAGTTTCCAGTGCTTTGCCCTGATCCAGCTTCTCACCAGCGGCGGGCCAAACCACAGTACAGACACCATTATGTACTATATCTACCACACCGCATTCAAGCTGTACCGTTATGGCTATGGAAACGCTATGGGCGTTGTTCTTGCTATTATTATTGCGGTTCTCTCCGCAGTACAGTTTAAGTTAACCAGTGAAAAGTAGGGAGGGGAAGCTATGAAAACAAAATTCAGTAAGACAAAATTATACAAAGTCCTGGCTTACCTGACCATTATCATTCTGGCCATTGGTTTTACATTTCCACTTTACTGGATCATTACCGGTTCCTTTAAGACACCACAGGCGATCAACGCAACCTCACCTCAGTGGTGGCCTCAGGAATGGACTATGGCCAATTACGAAAAACTGTTCAGCAGACAGGTAGCCCCGCTTTGGGAAATCCATGTTCCGTTTACAGATACCGTTTTTGCAGGACCGGAAGTCCCGGCAGCGCTGCGCTGGATGGGAAATACCATTTTTATGGCGGTTGCCGCAATGCTTCTGACCTGTATCACCGCAGCAATGGCCGGCTACGCTCTGGCAAAAAAACGCTTTATCGGACGTACTGTTATTTTCACCCTGATCGTATGTGCTATGGCACTTCCGAAACAGGTTATCCTGATCCCGTTGATCCGCGAAATGTCTTCGCTGAAACTGTATAATACTCTTTGGGCAACGATCTTCCCCATTGTGGGCTGGCCCTTTGGCGTATTTCTGATCAAACAGTTTGCCGAAGGAATTCCCGGAGAAATGATGGAAGCAGCCCGGATCGACGGCGCCAGCGAATGGCGTACCTTTGCCGATGTGGCTCTTCCTATGATCAAACCAGGTATCGGCGCACTCGCCATTTTTACCTTTATCAATTCCTGGAACGATTATTTCATGCAGTTGATCATGCTCAGCAGCACCAGCAATCTTACCATCTCTCTTGGTATCGCCAAGCTGCAGGCAGAAAACTCAACAGATTTTGGTCTGATCATGGCCGGCGCGGCTCTGGCAGCGATCCCGATCATTGTTGTATTCCTGTTATTCCAGAAATACTTTACCAAGGGAATCACCATGGGCGCGGTAAAAGGCTGATCTAAGAAAGGAGAAAACATGAGAAATTTAGAAAAATACAGAGGAATTATTCCTGCATTTTATGCATGCTATGAAGACGATGGAAGCATCAGTGCCGAAAGAACACAGGCTTTTACTGAATACCTGATTGAAAAAGGTGTAAAAGGTCTGTATGTATGCGGATCTTCCGGAGAGTGTATCTACCAGAGCAAGGAAGAGCGTAAAATCGTTCTGGAAAATGTTATGAAAGTCGCAAAAGGCAAAATCACCATCATTGCTCACGTTGCCTGCAACAATACTGCAGACAGCCAGGAGCTGGCCGCGCATGCAGAAAGCCTTGGAGTAGACGCTATTGCTGCGATCCCGCCGATTTATTTCCACCTTCCGGATCATGCCATCGCACAATACTGGAACGATATCAGCAGCGCAGCTCCCAACACAGATTTTGTTATCTATAACATTCCTCAGCTTGCAGGTGTGGCTCTCAGCCTTCCTCTCTATAAAGAAATGCTGAAAAATCCAAATGTGATCGGTGTAAAGAACTCCTCCATGCCGGTACAGGATATCCAGATGTTCAAAGATGTCAAAGGAGATGACAGCGTTGTCTTCAACGGTCCGGACGAACAGTTCATTTCCGGCCGCATGATCGGCGCTGACGGCGGTATCGGCGGAACCTACGCCGTTATGCCGGAGCTTTTCCTTGCAGCTGACGAAGCCTTGAAAGCAGGCAATATCCAGCGTGCAAAAGAAATCCAGTACAAGATCGACCGGATCATCTATGCAATGTGTTCCTGCCATGGAAATCTTTATGCAGTCATGAAAGAAATCCTCAAAATGAACGGAATGAATGTGGGCGGCGTTCGTAAACCGCTGGCATCCATCATCCCGGAGGATATGCCTCAGATTGAGAAATGCAGAGAAATGATCCAGACAGCAATCGCTGAATTATAAAACCAGAATTTACATTCAGAGATTTCTCCCTGAACGAGAAAAAACTCCCCATGGTATCCCGCAATTTTCGCGGGCTCCATGGGGAGTTTTTCTTACAGTTCACAGCTTTTTACCTCTCATCCAGAGCTTCCATCGTATAATCATGAAGAGTCTCTCTTCTTCGGAAATCTTCCGACCGGAGCATTCTGGAATAAAGCATATCCACCATCACAAGAATCGGGAACTGAGGAGAAATATCCTTTCCTCTTTCCAGATTTTCCTTGACTGCAAACAGCATGACCTCATCACAGAATTTTTCAAATTTCTTTTCTTTATGAGAGGTCATAAGTACAACTGCAGCGCCGCATTTTTTTGCTGCGGAAAGAGAATCGATCACCACCTCTGTCCTGCCACTGACACTGATCCCGATCACGCCGCAGTCTTCGTCCAGAAGTACGGAATTCATCTTCATGATATGCTCGTCAGTAATGGCTTCAATATTCACTCCGATCCTCATAAAGCGAAGCTTCATCTCTGTTCCTGCAGTTCCGGAACTGCCTTTTCCGTAAACATAGATTCTTTTTTTCTCGGTCAGGATCTTCACAATCCTCCCGATCTGCGCCTCGTCGATCAGGGAATAGCTTTTGTTCAAAAGCTCCTGATAGCTGTTAAAAACAAGCTTGATATTATTGCTGGCCGGCTGGCTGTCGATTCTGGATCCGCTCTGCTTATAGCAGAATATAAACTCCCGGTATCCTTTATAGCCACATTTTTTTGCAAATCGGGAAAGAGAGGCTTCCGATACAAAAAGCTTTTTGGAGATACTTTTTGATGACAGATCGGTTTTGGCTCCATTATTATGGATAAAAAAATCTGCAATGGTCTTTTCCAGCGGAGTAAAGCTTCCATAAATTGCTTCTATCCCGGGAATGATATTCTTTTCATATTCCTCCATACCGGTTCCTCCTTATCCCTTTTTCATTTGTCCGGCTCAGTGTCTGCTTCTGAAATTGTAATAAGCACCCAACATGCCTGCCTGATTCTGATTCTGCGCAAATTCCAGACGGGTATGCTGTGCCACAGAAGGAAGCAGGTATTTATCCAGACTGTCTCTGAGCAGATCCTTCAGATATTCTTTCTGCGCCATGATGCCTCCGCCAAGCACTACCACTTCCGGATTCACTACATAACAGATATTTGCAATTCCCATTCCAAGAACCTCACACATCTCCCGGATAGCGCGGATGCAGTCTTCATCCCCCTGCTTCGCCTGCTCAAAAACATACTTTCCATTGATCTCTTCCGGATCTGTATTCTTATATGAAGCTACTTTTTTTACAAGGATGCTGCTTGCTCCCAGATCCTGAAATTCTCCCCCCGGAAGATGCATATAGCCTACTTCGCAGCCACTTCCGGAAAATCCGTGGAACACCTTTCCGTCAATCAGGATCGCACCGCCGATCCCTGTCCCTATGGTAAGGCAGACGCTGATCCTGCTGCCCCGGGCAGCCCCTGCAAAATGCTCTGCAAGCCCGGCACAGTTCACATCATTCTCCACCTCACACGGAATCCCGTAAAGCTCCTCCAGTGTCTTTTTGATCTCAGTCCCTGTATAATCCGGAATAAGGGGAGACGCATAGGTGATCTTTCCATTTTCACAGTCCACCATTCCGGCAGTGGAAACGCAGATTCCTTCCGGCCGGTATTCTGCCTGATAGGTTTCCACAATCTTTTTCGCCTTTTCCATAATTCCCGGACCGCCGTACTGCATAGCTTCTGTAGGCATCTCTCCTGTAGTCAGAAAGCTTCCATCCTCCCGGACCATACCATATTTTATGGAAGTACCTCCGATATCAATACAGATATATTCCTTCATTCCGCCTCTCCTTTATCCATCCCTGTTTATTTAATCTTAATCTTGAAAATTGCTTTTTTGATCATTACAGGCTCTTTTACCTGTACTGCTGTTCTGTGTGCATCCTTTGGATAACAGAGAAGAAAATCTCCTTCTGTCAGGATCACCTGACTGTTCTTTTCCCCCTCCAGCGGAAGAAAATCATCTTTTTCCACAAATTCTTTCTGCTCCATATTATCAATAAAGTTTACATCGATCTGCTCTGGTCCTCTCAGCATCAGATGAAGGTCCAGATACTGACGGTGCGCTTCCCAGAATCTGTTTTCCGGTGTTGTTGTTTCATATTCTACTATATTTACAAACAGGTTGTCACCCTCTATTTCATGGCTTCCTTTTTCAAATGCCAGAAGATCATGATTTTTCGCATATTCAAAACATTTTAAAACTTCTTTTTCCAGAAATCCATAATCCTTTATATCTCTTATATTTCCAAATACCATTGTACGTTCCTCCTCATATGCTGAAATAATCAGCCCGGGCTTATTGTAATAAAAGTCCAGGCTGATTCTGTGATGTGATTAATTTTTATAAATAGTTGTGTTCGCAGCCGGCTGTGAACGGTCACCCTTTACTTTTCTCCAGATGATACTTGCAGGAATACCTACTACCAGAGATACTGCAATGGAGATGATGGAGTAGGACCAGATGGATACTGCGTCTGCCGGAAGGAAATATTTGATGTAGATCATGACTGCAGAAGCTGCAATAAATGCCATAACTGCACCAAAGGTATTTGCCACCTTTGTGAATGCACCCAGGATAAAGGTTCCGATCAGGATACCAAGTACCAGTCCCATAAATCCGTTAAACCACTCATAAGCAGATTTTACACCGCCGTTTGCCAGAACCATTGCAACCACGATTGCAAAGATACCAACGATCAGAGATACATACTGACCAATCTTTGTCTGAGTCTCAAAGCTCAGTTTCTTTTTGGAAAGACGTTCCTGAATATCCAGGGTCCAGCTGGATGCCACAGAGTTCAGACCTGTAGAAAGTGTGGACTGTGCTGCCGCATAGATTGCTGCAAGAAGCAGACCTGTGATACCTACAGGAAGCTCAAATGCGATCCAGGATGCAAAGATCTGGTCCTGCTGAGCTGCCGGGGGAAGCGGGTTGCCCTGTACATTATAAAATACATATAAGCCTGTTCCGATCAGATAGAAAACGGTTGCAATAAAGATGGAAAGTCCGCCGTTGGCAAACATCATCTTATTCAGTTTCTTTGTATCTGTTGTCGTAGTAAAACGCTGTACAATATCCTGGCTGGATACGTAGGATCCCATAGTGTTAAAGCCGGCGCCTACGATCAGAAGGAATACACTGTCTTTCAGAATGTTCGGATTGAACATCGGCTGATCCGCTGCCAGGAACTTGTGTCCTGCAGTAAACTCATGGAAGATCGCTCCCATTCCTCCGTCAATATGCGCGATCAGGAAGAAAAGGCCGAAAGTAACACCGATCAGAAGCACGGAGCCCTGAATAAAGTCTGTCCAGAGTACGGATTTCAGTCCGCCTGTATAGGAGTAGATGATAGCAATAATACCCATGATGATGATCAGAATATTTACGTTGATTCCCATAAGGCGGGAAAGCACCATACACGGCAGATACATAATGATGGACATACGGCCGATCTGGTATACAATAAACATGACTGCACCCAGAACACGAAGTCCTTTGCTGTTAAAACGCAGTTCCAGATAATGATATGCGGTATCAATATCCAGTTTGCTGTAGATCGGCAGGAAGAAACGGATCGTCAGCGGGATTGCCAGAAGCATACCGAGCTGTGCAAACCACATGATCCAGGTTCCCGCATAGGAGTTTCCTGCCAGAGACAGGAAAGAAATCGGACTTAAAAGTGTTGCAAAAATGGAAACAGAAGTTACCCACCACGGCACGGTTCCGTCACCCTTGAAGTATTCTTTTCCCTTCATTTCTTTTTTTGCAAAATGAAGTCCTGCAAATAATACTGCTGCCAGATAAACGACCAGAATAATCAGGTCAATCACTGTAAATCCCTGCATAAATTACCTCCCTCTTATATGACAGTTATGCCAGATATTTTTCTTTTGCTGCTTTTACCATTGCTGCAGCTTCTGCTGCGACTGCTTTATCTGCTTCCTGAAGATTTTCAAGAGGCTTACGTACACCGCCCAGATCTACATTTTCATTGATACGGAGAATTTCTTTTGCCACTGCATACATATTCGCATGACCGGAGCACATTTTATAAATGATCTCGTTGATGTCGTACTGAAGATCCATAGCTGTTTCTTTTTCACCTTCTGCGATCAGCTGGTTTAATTTCAGGAACAGCTCCGGCATAACACCGTAGGTTCCGCCAATACCGCCGTCAGCACCGATGGCGCGTCCTGCCACAAACTGCTCGTCCGGACCATTGAATACCACGAACTCACCCTTTGCCGCTCTGCCTGCAGACTTGAACATCTGGATGTCCTGTGTAGGCATAGAAGAGTTTTTCACACCTACGACTCTCGGATTTTTCATCATTTCTGCAAAAAGGCTCATGGTAAGAGCAGTTCCGGCTAACTGAGGAATGTTGTAGATGATAAAGTCTGTATTCGGAGCTGCTTCACTGATCTCGTTCCAGTAAGCTGCGATGGAGTACTCCGGAAGTCTGAAATAAATAGGAGGAATGGACGCGATGGCATCTACACCTACACTCTCGGAATGTCTGGCAAGCTCCACACTGTCCTTTGTATTGTTGCAGGCAACATGGTTGATCACCGTTAATTTTCCTTTTGCAACAGCCATTACATTTTCAATGATGACCTTACGCTCTTCTACACCCTGATAAATACATTCTCCTGAAGAACCGTTTACATAGACACCTTTTACCCCTTTGTCAATGTAATACTGTGTGAGAGCACGTACACCTTCCGGGCTTACATTGCCTTCTGCATCATAGCATGCATAAAACGCCGGAATAATTCCTTTATACTTATCTAATCTACTCATGATAATCTTCCTCCTGGGCTCTGCCCTTATTTTTTTACTCTGCTTTTTTCATTTCCTCTGTAAAAGATTTTGTGATCAGCTGCGGTCTTGTGATGATAGACCCTACAACTACACTGTAACAGCCAAGCTCAACCACTCTTCTGGCTTTTTCCGGTGTGTTGATATTTCCTTCTGCGATTACATGATGTTTTGCTTTACTTAAAATCGTGCGGATGATCTCAAAATCATTCTCTTCGATCCTGTCTCCCTTGCTGTGCTCTGTATAACCTACAAGGGTAGTTCCTATGAAGTCAAATCCAAGCTCATCTGCATGAAGCGCCTCCTCCACAGTGGAGCAGTCTGCCATCAGTAACTGTTCCGGATATTTTTCACGGATCTGATGATAAAATTCATCCAGTGTCACATTCCCCGGGCGCAGACAGATCGTCGCATCAACGGCAATGATCTCCGGTCTGACTTCCATAAGCTCATCGACTTCTTTCATAGTCGGGGTAATGTATACCTTGCTGTCCGGGTAATCCCTTTTTACAATTCCGATAACCGGAAGATCTACATTCTTTTTGATCTCCTCGATATCCTCCCTGGTATTTGCACGGATACCCAGCGCGCCTCCCTCAGCGGCTGCCTTTGCCATTCTTCCCATGATAAAGGATGAATGAAGCGGCTCATGAGGCAAAGCCTGACAGGATACTATCAAATGTCCCTTAAGCTGCTCTAAACGTTTCTCCATCGTACTCTCCTTTCCGCTCTCGTGATTTCCTGAGTTAGTATAGCTATTGATGAAAGTTTTTTCAATAGTTTTTTATTTTAAGAAAGTTCTTTCATGTCATTCAGCATCTCGCACAATTTCAATATTTATTTTTTGTATATTTTTTTTAAATATGTGTGTCTTTTGAAAGTTCTTTCTCTTTGGAATCTTCACATTGAATAAATCTCAGGAAAGACTTATAATAGATTTATACACAATACGTATCATAACAAATAAGGAGAAGATACTATGATCATTAAAAACGGACTTGTATTCCAGGAAGATGGAAGCTTTGTCAAAAAAGATCTGTACATTGAAAACGGCAGATTTGTTTCCACAGAAGCTGAAGTATCTGACAAAACAGAATATGATGCTGACGGCTTAAAGGTTCTCCCGGGCCTGGTAGACGTACACAGCCACGGCGCATTCGGACACGACTTCTGCGATGCAGATGCAGAAGGTCTGAAGGTGATCCTGAAATATGAAAAAGAACACGGCATCACTTCCTATTGTCCTACATCCATGACTCTTGCCAAAGATAAGCTTATGGATATCTTTGCTACTGCAACACAGGTAGAACCGGATCCTTCCCGTGCCCGTATCATCGGTGTAAATATGGAAGGACCGCTGATCGACATTGCAAAAAAAGGTGCACAGGCTGCCGAATACATCAGTGTACCGGATGTTTCTTTCTTCCGCCAGTGCAATGAGGCTTCCGGAAACCAGATCAGACTGGTAACGCTCGCTCCTAATGTAGACCGTGCCTTTGAATTTATTGAAGCTGCCAAAGATGAAGTCGTGATCTCCATCGGCCACACCACAGCAGATTACGATTGTGCCAGAAAAGCCATGGAGCTTGGCGTAAACCATGTGACACACCTTTACAATGCCATGCCTCCGTTTGCTCACAGAGACCCGGGTGTGATCGGAGCAGCCTGTGACAGTGAAGACTGTATGGTAGAACTGATCTGCGACGGTTTCCATATCCACGGAAGCGTTGTCCGCACCACCTTTAAAATGTTCGGCGACGAACGTGTTGTCCTCATCAGTGATTCCATGATGGCAACCGGCATGGAAAACGGCACCTATGAACTGGGCGGACAGAAAGTAACCATGAAAGACCGTCTTGCAACTCTTTCCAACGGCACCATCGCAGGTTCCGCAACCAACCTGTTTGACTGTATGAAAAAAGCCATGGAGTTCGGTATCCCCGAATCCACAGCTATTTTTGCAGCTACCAGAAACCCGGCAAAAAGCATCAAGGTCTACGATCAGGTAGGCTCTCTTACACCAGGCAAATTTGCAGATGTGCTTATTGTAGATGATGCTTATAACCTTGTAAAAGTATTCTGATTTTCCCTTTCAAAGCCCCCGGAACTGCGGTCACATCCACAGCGCCGGGGACTTGTTTATTTTGTCATTCCCTGTTTATTTATACTTCCTCGTTTTTATGCGGAGCCGCTTTTTCCTTTACCGCAAATACGATCGTTACCTTAAAAAGATCTCCGTCCAGATAAAGTTTAAACTCTCCGCCCTGAAGCTCAGTAAGGCTTTTTGCAATGGAAAGTCCAAGACCGCTTCCCTCTGTGTTTCTGGAAACGTCTCCCCGGATAAACCGCTCCGTCAGCTCGTCTGCAGATATGTTCAGCGGCTGGGAAGAAATATTTTTCAGAGAAAAGACCACCTTTTTCCGGTTGACACGCAGTTCCGCATAAACTCTTGTATTTTCCATGGCATATTTGGCAACGTTTCCAAATACGTTTTCCAGAACTCTCCACAGCCGTCTTCCGTCTGCACAGATGATCGCCTCCTCCTGGTCAAAATGAACCATCATGGAAAGATTTTTTTCCTGGAAACGCTCCTCAAATTCTCCAATCACCTGATGGATCAGTTCCACAAAATTCAGATCCGCCATTTCCAGAGAAATATTTCCTGTACTTGCCTTGGATGCCTCTACAACGTCTTCTGTAAGAGTTTTCAGTCTCTGGGACTTCTCCTCCAGAATGGACAGATAGCCCTGGATCTTGGGATCCTGAGGATTTTCCCTTTTCAGAAGATCTACATAATTGATGATGGATGTCAGAGGCGTCTTAATATCATGGGACACATTTGTAATCAGCTCTGTTTTCATCCTTTCATTCTTCAGACTTTTTTCCACAGCCGCATCCAGTCCCTCTCCGATCCGGTTGATATAATCAGCCATTTTTTTCTGTTCCCCGGTCAGTTTGTCCAGAGGGATCTTGTACTGAAGCTCTCCGTCTGTAATACGCCTGAGCCCGTCCAGGATCAATTCCCGTCCCCTTGCTTTTTTGAGAAAACAGATCAGACCCAGAAGATCCAAAGCTGCCAGAATGAAGAGCATCTCTGCCAGTCCTGAGAAAATAAAGGCACAGAGCAGGAACTGCAGGAAGCAGAAAGCAGTAAAGATCAGCGCCGTTTTCACCCGGCTGATTGTATTCTCAGCAAAAAAGTTTATGGAATTCCGGCACATTCTCCAGAGTTTCCGGCATACTCTCACAGTTAATTTCCATATTTTTCTCAGAAGAGAATTTTTCCAGAGGGTCTTGCCCTTGATCCGGCGCACCAGGCTCAGCCATCCGATAAGGAACCAGATTGCCGTCCATGCCCCGAGGGCAGCCACAAAAAGTACAATGTATTTCAGCTTGTCTATGGAATCTGCCACATTGACACCCAATCCCAGGATCAGTGCAAAAGGAACGCCCCACAAGATTGCCACTGTACATGCGCCGATCTCTGTACACCAACGGTCAAAGAAGTTCAGCTGTACGTTTTCTTCCTCATTATTCCGTCCTGCCCCTGCTGTAAGAATAATCAGACAGATCAGGAAAATAAGAGCTCCTGCTGCAAAAAATATCATGGACGGCATCAGCCATTTGGAATATTTCTCATAATTCTCCGCATCTTCAGCCATGAGATCCTGTACCGGAAAATCTTTATCCACCCAGGCCGCAAAGACAAATTCCTTATCCTGATCATTGAGTCCCACATTTTCCACCATGTGCTGCCAGAGAGACAGCCCCATGGAACCGGTAAGATCTTCTGCAAAGTGCTGAAGGCCAGAAGCATTTTTGTCTCCTGCCAGAGTCAGATTGGATCTTCCGTCTTCCGGATCTGTTCCAAGGATCACATAAGGATCTTTCCCATCCTCTACTGCCCTGACTGTTTCTTCATAATCCCTGACGTCTGCATTGGACTGTATTTTTTCACCTGGCTTTCCCGGATCAGTAACAAGAAGATAACTGAGATTCGTATTTCCTTTCGTATAGTGCTGTTCCAGCATTTTTTCTGAAGCTTTGGCGGTCCTTACATGATCGATCGCATCTGTCAATGCCATAAACGCCTGATCCAGTTTTCCTTCCCACTGGGGTTCCTCATTCAGAATATCCAGGATACTGTCTGCGCCTGCCGGTGCAAATGCTTCCGCGATCTGGTAATCAGATTCCTCGTTGATCACATTTCTGTAAACCATCTCGCCGTCTTTGTCTCCAACACCCAGTACGCCGGAATTTAAAATCCCCACATTACTGTCAAGATAATACTGTTCTTCTCCATAATACTCATAGGCTGCATAATCATGATTTTTCAGACACGCCAGAATCCCCTGCTTTGAAAGCTCATCCACACCTGCTGTTCCGGAAGCTTCCGGTTCCAATGGCATATAGTCTTCTGCGTACTCCGCATTTTCTGCATATCCCATTTTTTCATCATAGGAAGCAGCCGTATTGGAAGGTCCCAGAAATTCCAGTTCCCCGTCCAGAATCTTTTTTTCAAAATCATCATAATACATATATTCCGGACTTCCGTCCGGCTTTACACAGATCAGAATGTCATCTGTCATAGTATTCCAGTCGTCGATCTCTGCCCATTTTTCCAGATCACTGATCTTATAGTTCAATCCGGTAAGCTTCTCCCCGGCAGGGTTTCTATTCTGCAGAAATTCTCCCAGATCGACAGCTTCCTCACCCTGTTCCGGATGCAGAAACTGCGCGTATGACAAAGCATGAAGCACTTCGTAGGTATTCTCATACATACTGCTTTCAAAACTCCGGGACTCCAGATAGCTTCCTCTGTCCAGCGGGTTCACACCCATACTCATGATCCCTGCCGCAGACGCTCCTCCTGCCGCCGCAGCTGTAAGGGAAACGATTCCCGCCGCCGCGGCCACAGTCTTCACCATGCCGTTTCTATACCATTTTTTCTTCATAAAAATTACCCCTTTCCAGACTCCTGATATATGTTTATCCTGCTTTCCGCTGTTCTGTTAAAGCTTTTCCACCTTATAGCCAAGCCCCCAGACTACCTTCAGATATCTGGGTTCCTTTGGATTGATCTCGATTTTTTCCCGGATATGCCGGATATGAACTGCCACAGTATTATCTGCTGCAATGGCTTCCTCATTCCAGATATTCTCATAAATCTGGTTAATTGAAAAAACTCTTCCTTTGTTTTTTACAAGGAACAGAAGAATCCTGTACTCAATAGGAGTCAGTTTCACAGAATCTCCGTCTACCCGTACTTCCTTACGGTCGTCGTCAATGGTCAGACCGCCTGTCTCATAAACATTGGCTTTTTTCTGTGAGACCGCTCCAAGCTGAGTATATCTGCGGAGCTGAGATCTGACTCTCGCTACCAGCTCCAACGGATTAAAAGGCTTTGTCACATAATCATCCGCGCCTACGTTCAGTCCCAGGATCTTATCTGCATCTTCAGATTTTGCCGAAAGAATAATAATAGGCAGGGGATTCTCCTCCCGGATCCTGAGAGTTGCCCGTATCCCGTCCAGCTTCGGCATCATCACATCGATCACCAGCAGATCCACCGGATTGTCCCGTAGTTTCCGAAGAGCCTCCTCTCCGTCATAAGCTTTCAGAATATGATGACCCTCCTGTGAAAGATAGATCTCTATTGCATCCACAATTGCTCTGTCATCATCACAAACCAGTATTTCTGCCACGTCCTTGTACCTCCCAAAAATAAATGTTACATCGGATCACAAAACCTTTTCTGTGTTCCGTTATCTAAAGAATATCAGGTGAGCTTTAAGATAAAAGGGGTAATTTCTTAAGAAATTCTTATTTTTACAGTATATCATAACAGATTCCAGAAGCAAAGCATCCTGTGTATGAACTCTCTTTTATAAGGAATACTAATAACTGTTCACAGCAATCAATACTGACGTAATTCTTTTCGCCATATTTTACTTGACAAAATAACTACAGTTTCATATAATATCAGTAACCATTATTGTTATCAAAGAGAAAGGAGGGTGCTTATGGCTGCATTAAAATACAGCAGACAGCGCGAATCCATCAAGGAATTTCTGATGACACGCACAGATCACCCCACCGCTGATATGGTATATGAAAACATGAAGCTGATCTACCCCAATATCAGTCTGGGAACTGTGTACCGCAATCTTTCTCTGCTTTCCGATCTTGGTGAAATCAAAAAGCTTGCCAGTTTCGGTGGTGCTGACCGTTTTGACGGACGGACGGAACCCCATTGTCACTTTATGTGTACAGACTGTGGCTGTGTGACAGATCTGGAGACGGAGAGCATTCAGGACATCCTGACAAAAGCCGGAGAACATTTCAACGGCAAGATCACAGACTGCAGCGCCAGATTCTTCGGAGTGTGTGAAGACTGCATGAAAAGAGAAAAAAATTAAGAATTTCACTTGACATTTATAAAACAGTGTGGTAAATTATAGACATAGCAAAACAGTAACGATTACTATTATTAAAAATAATTATTTAAAGAAAAGGAGAATTTGAATTATGGCTAAATGGGTATGTAGTGTATGCGGTTATGTTTACGAAGGAGAGAACGCACCGGAGGTATGTCCAATCTGTAAAGCTCCAGCTGAGAAATTTACAAAACAGGAAGAAGGCATGACATGGGCTGCAGAGCACGTTGTAGGCGTAGCTCAGGGCGTTAGCGAAGACATCCTTGCTGACCTTCGTGCAAACTTCGAGGGCGAGTGCTCTGAGGTTGGTATGTATCTTGCAATGGCAAGAGTTGCTCACAGAGAGGGATATCCGGAAATCGGTCTCTACTGGGAGAAAGCAGCTTACGAAGAGGCTGAACATGCTTCCAAGTTCGCAGAGCTTCTTGGCGAAGTTGTAACTGACAGCACAAAGAAAAACCTCGAAATGCGTGTTGCAGCTGAGAACGGCGCTACAGCAGGTAAATTTGACCTTGCAAAACGTGCAAAAGCTGCTAACCTTGATGCAATCCATGACACTGTTCATGAGATGGCCCGCGATGAGGCAAGACACGGAAAAGCATTCCAGGGTCTTCTTGAGAGATACTTTGGCTAAAAAATAAAATTTCCCGGAGAACACAGCTTCTCCGGGATTTTCTTTTATTAACAGAATTTTATTGCTGCTGTGCTGCTTCTCCTACGCGATTATACACCGTCACCGCATCTGCAATATGAGGTGTTGTTCCGCTGCTGCTTGAAGCGCCTGCCGTAACCAGAATATACTCTACGTCCTCGATTTCTGCAAAGCTTGCCAGGCAATGGCCGGCCTCTCCGGTATATCCTGTTTTTCCGCCCATGATCTTTCCTCCGGTGACTGCTGCGTCAGAAAGATTCTTAAACATGGTGCTGTAATAAGTTATTCCATCCGGGTGGATATTGGTAGAAGGCGTGGAATGCCAGGGGCTTTCGATGATTTCCCGGAAGGTATCATTTTTCAGAGCAGCCTTCAAAAGAATCGCCATATCTCTGGCTGTACTGTAATGTTCCAAATCATGCAGTCCTGTAGAATTCATAAAATGTGTATCTTTCATTCCCAGTTTATCTGCTTTTTTGTTCATTAATTCTACAAAGCCTTCCTCTGAGCCTGCAATTGTATCTGAAAGAGCAATACAGCACTCTGCACCGGATGGAAGCATTACCCCATACAACAGGTCGATCACCCGCACCGTCTCTCCTGGCTGAAAGCCTGCCTGAGTCGCATTCTGCTCATAAAGTCCCGCAAACATTTCCTGGGTCAAAGTAATCTCGTTATTCAGATTTCTCAGTTCTTCGATCGCAACCAGACAGGTCATCATCTTGGTAAGAGATGCCGGATACATCTGTTGGTCTGCATTGATCTCTCCCACAGTTTTCCCGTTACGTGCCTGGATCAAAATTGCATAAGAGCTGTTGATCCCACTCAGATCCAACTCTTTCACCACCGGTTTTTTCAGTTCTCCCATCCAGGCTCCTATTCCGGATCCCCATTCGATCAGCAGTTCCAGTCCAAAAAACACAAACACTACAGCCAGCACAAAAAGAAGCGTCTGTCTCTGTCTTCGCTTTCTTTTTCTGCTTCTGTATCTTCTTTTGTCCACCATAAGCCCTCTCTTTCCTCTGCAATTTTCCACCTATTATAAAAAGATAATCTGGAAATTCACTCTAAAATATGCATAGTCTGTTTATATTTTATCATATTCTGCAAAGGATTTGTAATATCGTTTCCGATATTTCAGTTCTGTATAAGCAGTGATATCCTTCATATACTTCAGGTCAAAGGCTCCTCCTACCACTCCCACAACAGGAATTCCCTGAAGGAACTTCATATAAAGCAGTTCTCTTGAAAGAATTCCGGCTGTCTCTTCTATGATTTCATCCAGAGAACCTCCATCCAGAGACTTCTCATCCTCCAGATAGGAATCCACCTTCTTATTTGCCCGTTTCTGTTCTTCTCCATAAGCAGTCGCCCCCTGGATCAACAGAAGTATCCACTTTTTTTCAGTTTCTGTATCATAGGAATACCCATATTTCAATGCGATCTGATAAATACTGCGAAACAGAAAACCTGTAAATACCGGAATATCCGGAATTCCCACTCCGATGATTCCCATTCCGATTCCCGCAGCACCGGAGGCAAGCGTATTCCGCTTTCCGGTAGAACCAGCCTCTTTTCTCATAGTTTTCAAAGATTTCCGATCACTTTTGATCTGATTTGCATAATCATGAATCTTAAAATCCTTTTCCATTTCTTCTTTTTTGTAGGTTTTTTCAATAACAGAAACCCCTTTTACAAAAATAAGCCTAAAAGCGCTGGAAAAAGCCTTTTTCAGTGTCTCCTGCAGCTTATCCGGAATCTTATCCTCCAGAAATCTGTTCAGTCGGCTGTCATTTTCTTCCTGCCGACGCCGCAGAAATCTTTCTTCCTGTTTTTTCAACAGGATCATTTCCTTCTGAATAGGTGTTTTTCTTTTCATCATAGATCTGCTCCTGTTACCATCTTCCACTGTCAATTACAATGATACAAAATTACATATCCGAGTTATCCTGTTTCTTTTTATACAAAAAGAGCACTCCTCAAAGGAATGCTCTTTTTTTACATTTATTAAGCTAATTTCGCCGGGTTGATCTTCACACCAGGTCCCATTGTCGGAGCGATTGTTACGCTTCTCAGGTACTGACCTTTCAGAGTGCTCGGACGAGCCTTAACGATAGCTTCGATAAGCGTCTGGAAGTTGTCGCTTAACTGTTCCTCAGTAAAGGATGCTTTACCTACCGGAACATGGATGATATTGGTTTTGTCAAGACGATACTCAATCTTACCTGCTTTGATATCATGAACCGCTTTTGTAACGTCCATAGTTACAGTTCCGGCTTTCGGGTTCGGCATAAGACCTTTTGGTCCAAGTACACGACCCAGACGTCCTACAACGCCCATCATGTCCGGTGTAGCAACAACAACGTCGAAATCAAGCCATCCTTCGTTCTGGATCTTCGGAATCAGGTCCTCAGCTCCTACGAATTCTGCGCCTGCAGCTTTTGCTTCCTCAGCTTTTGCATCCTTAGCGAATACAAGTACACGAACTTTTTTACCAGTTCCATGAGGCAGAACAACTGCTCCACGGATCTGCTGATCTGCATGACGTCCATCGCAGCCTGTACGGATATGAACTTCGATAGTCTCGTCAAACTTAGCAACTGCTGCTTTTTTCACAAGGCTGATAGCCTCTGCGGTATCATATAATGTTGCGCGGTCTACTGCTTTTGCAGCTTCCACGTATTTCTTTCCTCGTTTCATTTCTATAACCTCCTGTGGTAATTGCGGGGATTTCCCTCCCACTTCATAATTGTAGTTTCTCTATTTGGCAATCTTAAGGGAAGATCAGTCTACAACTTCGATTCCCATACTTCTTGCAGTACCTGCAATCATGCTCATAGCTGCTTCAAGAGATGCTGCATTTAAATCTTTCATCTTCAGCTCTGCGATTTCCTGAACCTGAGCCTTTGTCACTTTTGCAACCTTGTTTTTGTTCGGTACGCCGGAACCGGATTTGATGTTAGCTGCCTTCTTAAGAAGAACTGCTGCCGGCGGAGTTTTGGTTATGAAGCTGAAACTTCTGTCTGCATAAACAGTGATCACAACCGGGATGATCAGATCGCCCTGATCTGCTGTTCTAGCATTGAACTCTTTTGTGAACTGTACAATGTTTACACCGTGCTGACCAAGAGCCGGACCTACCGGCGGTGCTGGGGTTGCCTTGCCAGCCGGAATCTGTAATTTGATATAACCTGTTACTTTTTTTGCCATTTTTCGGCACCTCCTATGTGGTATTGGCGGGGGTTTTTCCCTCCCACTTGAATGTGTTACGCTTTCTTAATTTCTGCGAAACTTATTTCTACCGGCGTTTCGCGGCCGAACAATTCAACATTGATGGTAACTGTCTGCTTCTGAGTATTAATTGCAGTAACAACCCCGGCAGTATCCTTCCAGGCTCCGCCTGTAACAACTACCATATCGCCTTCTGCAAAGTCAACCCGGATGTTCTCTTCCTTGATTCCCAGCGGACGCATCTCCTCTTCTGTAAGGGGTACGGGCTTGGATCCCGGACCTACAAAGCCGGTTACGCCTCGGGTATTGCGGACAACATACCAGGTATCATCATTCATGACCATGTTGAGAAGCACATATCCCGGGAACATCTTCTTCTGAACCTGTTTCGGAGTACCGTTTCTCATCTCTACAACATCTTCAAGCGGAACGCGGACTTCCAGGATCTGATCCTCCAGGTGTCTGTTTTCAATTGTTTTTTCAATGTTTGCTTTTACTTTGTTTTCATACCCGGAATAGGTATGAACGACATACCATTTCGCTTCTGACATACAATCACCGTTATCCTTATTTTATGATAAGATTAATACCTTCCAGAATTGCTGAATCCATAATGCTGATCATCACAGCCAGAATGATCGTGACTACAGAGACAACCACTGTCTGTTTCGCCAGTGTAGCTTTATCGGTCCATACAATCTTGTTGAACTCTGCTTTCAGTCCCTTAAACCATGATTTCTTCTGGGTCTTCTGAGTTTTGCCAGTAGATTTTTCTTTCTCTTGCATAATTTAACCTCACAATTCTCTGTGATTACTTCGTTTCCTTGTGCAGAGTGTGTTTACGGCAGAACTTACAATATTTCTTGGTCTCAAGACGCTCAGGATGATTCTTTTTCTCCTTTGTCATATTGTAGTTACGCTGCTTGCACTCCGTACATGCCAATGTAATCTTAACGCGCACAACTTCCACCTCCAGTGTTTTCATTTGCATGGTCTTCCTTTGCCTTCTCCTGCTCATGCAGGTTTCCGGGCATAAAAAAAAGACCCAACTTCCATGTCGCTTGTCAAGTTTAGCACAGAATATATATTGAAGTCAAGTCTTTTCATTGAATTTACGGAGTTTTTCCATATTACACAAAAACAGCTTCTTTATATTAGGAAACCCTTCCTTTTAAATTCCCTGCGATTCTTGATTTTCCCCTTGTCAACCAGCATTTCCTAGTGTATGATAAGGAAGGTTCAGACCCTTTTCGACAATATTAATGGAAAAAGGGTCATAATTAATTATATCTTTTTTCAATATAGGAGCGGATTTTATGTTTAAAAGATTCATGGATGACATGAAGAAGTACTGGAAATATGCCATATACTCTTCCAAGGCTCAGTTAAAATCCGAAATCGCCAATTCATATCTGAACTGGCTGTGGTGGATCCTGGACCCTCTTTGCTTCATGTTGATCTACGTATTTATGTTCGGCTATGTATTTAAGTCCTCAGAACAGTACTTTGCAGTTTTCGTCTTTATTGGAATCACTTTGTGGGATTTTTTCAACAAGTCCCTGATCCAGAGCGTAAAGGTGATCAAAAACAATAAAGCTATCGTTTCTAAAGTATATATACCGAAATTTATCCTTCTGATCATTAAAATGTGTGTTAATGGATTTAAAATGTCCATTTCTCTCCTTATTATTGTTGTTATGCTTTTTGTATGGAGAGTACCTGTTACATGGAATATTCTGTACTTTATTCCTATCCTTCTGACACTGTTTATGATCGTATTTGGTTTCGGCTGCTTCCTTCTGCACTACGGAGTCTTTGTAGAAGACCTGTCCAATGTCCTGAATATTGTCCTCAGGCTTCTCTTCTATCTTACTGGTGTATTCTGGAGCATTATGGATCGTCTGCCGGCACCTTACAACGCATATATCGGAAAAGGCAATCCCATTGCATTCCTGCTGACCTCCATGCGTGAATGCGTATTATATGGAACTGCTCCCAATCAGAAGCTTCTTCTTGCATGGTTCCTGATCGGACTGCTGATCAGCATCCTCGGAATCCGCAAGATCTACAAAAACGAAAACAGTTATGTAAAGGTGATATAATATGGAAGAACAGCATGCGATTGAAGTCACTGATCTGGTGATCAGTTATCAGAATCTGAAAAAAACTTCTATTAAAAAAAGTCTTCTGCAGTTTAAACGCCGCAATGTAGACCGTTTTGTTGCCGTAAAAGGAATTTCCTTTTATGTCCGTCAGGGAGAGATTCTTGGCATCATTGGCAAAAACGGAAGCGGAAAATCAACTACACTGAATGCCCTTGCCGGTATCTTTTCTCCGGACAGTGGTACCATCGACCTGAAGGGACACAGCATCTCCCTTTTGTCTATTGGTGTAGGTTTCCAGAGGGAAATGACCGGAAGAGAAAATATCATTCTTTCCGGTATGCTCCTGGGCTTTTCTGAAGAAGAAGTCAAAGCGAAAGAGCCTGAGATCGTCGAATTTGCAGAACTGGGAGAATTTATTGATATGCCTGTAAGAACATACTCCAGCGGTATGTATTCCAAACTGGCATTTTCCATCACTGCTATTCTGGAAACAGACATCATGCTTATTGATGAAGTTCTCAGTGTTGGCGATCAGAAGTTTAAAAAGAAAAGCTACAATAAAATGAAAAGCCTGATTTCCAACAAAGACCGTACCGTTGTCATTGTTTCTCACAGCATCGAAACTCTCAGAGAGCTCTGCGATACTGTTATGTGGATGCATGATGGACAGATCAAACGTATCGGTGAACCTACTCCTGTACTGGAAGAGTATGTAAACTTTATGGAAAAAAGCTGACAGATCAATACAAAGAAAAAGACTGCGGAAAAAATTTTTCCGCAGTCTTTCTTTGTATTTTTATTTCTTTTCTCTCAGAAACAATTTATAAAATGTTTCCCTCAGCCCTCCCGGTATGATACTTACCAGGGTACGAACCACACAATTTTTTATATATCTTCCCTTTGTGATAAACTTTTTGTCCAGCAGGAATCTCTGAAACCGCAGCAGCCAGCGCAGATAGGAGAAACCTCCTCTGCGGCTGTACATACCGTTTCCTGTACGCATATCAAGCACCGGCTCCTGGATATTATATCCTTCAGCACCGTTTATCAACATACGCACCCACAGACAATAATCTTCAAAACCAGGAAAGTCCTGATAATTTCCCGCTTTCAGAACCTCCTCCTTGCGGTACATGACACAAGGATGATTAAACGGATTCCTTTTTTTGGCATAATCCCTTATCTCTGCGGATGTCCTCGGCAGAATCCTGAATCTCTGCAGATCTCCGGGTGTCTCTGCAAATTCCTGAAGTGTTCCGCTGACAATAGAATATCCGTCTTTTTCTAATATACGAAACTGTTTTTCACATCGATCCGGTCTGCTGATATCATCACTGTCCATTCTTGCAATAACAGAACAGCGGCATCGCGGAACGCCTGCCCGCAGTGCATTTCCAAGTCCCCTGTTTTCTTTCAGCCTGATGCACTGAAACCTGTCACCCATTTTCTCCTGCGCCCATTGGATCACACTGTTCAGATCTCGGGTAAGCGGTCCGTCGCACACAAGAACAAAATCTGAAAACGGAAGGGTCTGATCCAGCATACTCTTTATACTCTGGCGAAAAAATACCGGATTTTCTTTTTTATAAACGGCCATTAATACCGAATAGGTTTCCCGTGTATCCGTACTCATAGGCTACTCCTTGATCCTCGTGTTATGGTGGTTCATTTCTCCTGCCTTTGGAGGGTTCCAGTAATCTCCATACATCTGTTTCAATACAAAATCATAATCATAAGGTCCACGAAGCACCACATCCTCAAACGTATAATCTGCACCTTTCCCATAACGGTTTTTATGGAACATTTCCTTTAATTTATGGATTCCCATAAAATTTACAAGATATGGCGACTGATCGTAATCGTACTTTTTCATCAGACGATCCAGACGGTTCAGTTCTCTGGATGTACGGAAGATTTTTTCTACAGGAAAAACTTTCCCTGCTGCGATCAAAATCCGCTCATGCAGAGGTCTGTCCTGACGTTTCATATCAACATTTGTAGAAAACAGCGAATAATTTACTCTGGCTCTTGCTGTCAGCAGACGGAAACAATGGATTTTTCGCAGGATTTTGTTTCCAGGCATTCCATCCAGAGGAAAAATATCAATCCAGGCATCTTTCTCTCTGTCTACCAGCGCAGATTCATCCACCACCTTTACCCGGCTGTCTGTCATCCGCGGTACATAATGGGTATATCCCTCTGTCTTCTGATAACTGAGATAATGAAAATATTCCGGCAGTTCGCTTTCCACTACAGCCTCAAATTTCTCAAAATCCGGACGCGGCATTCCCAGATCCACGTCATCATCCCAGGGAATAAATCCCTTATGACGCACAGCTCCCAGCAAAGTGCCTCCCAGTGCATAATATCTAAGGTGGTATTTATTACAGATACGCAGGAACTCCTTCAGAATATCCAGTTCTACAAGCTGAAGCCTGCGCAGATCATCTCTGTTCTTCTCCTCTGTACATTCACTCATTTTTTTCCTCCCCTGACAGATCCTTTACAGAATCTTTCAGTGCATTTCTCTGATTATCCTCAACTCCCTCTGATACTTCCTTCTGACAAAAGATCTTAACGGTCATAAGAAGAAGCTTCAGATCAAGGAAAAACGAATAATTTTCAATATAAAAAAGATCCAGCTTCAGCTTATCATAGGGTGTGGTATTATATTTTCCATAAACCTGGGCATAGCCTGTCAGTCCGGCTTTAACTTTCAGACGGTAATAAAATTCCGGAAGTTCCTTCTGGTATTCATGCATAATGCATTTTCGTTCCGGGCGTGGTCCTACCAGGGACATATCTCCCTTAAACACATTAAAAAGCTGAGGCAGCTCGTCCAGATGAAGATTTCGAAGAACCTTTCCTACCGGTGTGATCCTGCTGTCATTTTTAGATGCCAGCTGCGCCCCATTTTTTTCAGAATCCACGCACATACTCCTGAATTTAAAAATACGGAACTCCCTGCCGCCCAGCGTCAGACGATCCTGGCGATAAAATACCGGTCCGCCGTCATAAAACTTCACCATAAGAGCAATAATCAGCATAATCGGTGAAGAAAGCACGATTCCAACACCGGAAACGACAATATCCAGCAGCCTTTTCATAAATCTCTGCTCTATAGACAGCCCCATATTTTTTGCCACCAGAAGAGGCGTATCAAACAGATGGATCCGTTCGCTTCCCATAAGAATCACATCCGATATCTTTGGGCTCATATAACAGCGGATAGAATGAGCAAAGCAGTATTTCAGATATCGATTTCTGATATTGGAAGGAAGATCCCAGATGATCACGCCCTCATAATCGCGCATCATTTTATGGATTTCTTTTTCTCCCACATTCACATGGACCATTCCGCTGATATTGTATTTATCACTTCTGGAATTCATCTTCTGTATCAGATCTCCGGGATCCCGATCCCCGTGGATCACCAAAAGCTTTCTGGCCCCATACAGTTTAGAATAAATAAATCTGGATCCCCAGATCCACAAAATGATGATGCCAAACTGTACAAACGTCATCTGCACCATAGGCCACGGATCCAAAAACCACCGGTTGATCAGTGTGATCTGCAGGTAGGTAACGACATTCGTACAGATCGTTGCCAGGATCATGGAGTAAAATACATCGATCCTTTTCAGATATCCTACTCTGAGACCTCCGTAAAACTTGGAGAACATAAAACTGATCAATGCATAAATGGCGATCAGAACCCAGTTTCCTTTTCTCCAGAAAGGTTCAAAGATCAGTCCTCTGTAAAAATCATACCAGATATAAGCAAATACGGCCGCCTGGGCGACTATCACAATACTTGCCAGACAATATATAACAAATCTTTTAAAATCATCTCTGTTCTTCACAAAAGATCCCTCTTATTTTCTTTATCCGAGATACTTTCCAGTACCCGGATCAGTTTTATTTTTACCTTTTAACCCTGTTATTATAACGTATTACAGTGATTCCGTCCAGTGATTCACAGATTCTTCATTCTGTCCAAAAACAAAAATGGATATTTTTACATCAGTATTTTGTCGAATACTGGAATTATTTGTCATGTTTCACATATTTATTTTAGTTTATTTCGATATCCGATACATTTTCAACAAAATTTCTTCAACTTTTTTATATTTTTTTACTTTATCTTATGGTAATTTCCGTACAAAAATTGTATAATAAGAGAGTACAAGCATATAAAAGGAAAGTGAGGGTTCACTATGAAACAAAACAACATGTTAGCGATGATCTTAGCTGGCGGACGTGGCAGCAGACTCCATGAGCTTACAAACAAAGTGGCTAAACCCGCAGTTTCATACGGTGGAAAATACCGCATTGTTGATTTCCCTTTAAGTAACTGTGCAAACAGCGGGATCGATATTGTAGGTGTTCTTACACAGTATGAGTCCGTTCTTCTTAACAGCTATGTCGCTGCTGGCGGACGCTGGGGACTGGACGCAAGAGAAAGCGGTGTCTTCGTACTTCCGCCCCGTGAAAAGGCAGATGCAGATCTGGACGTTTACCGCGGAACTGCTGATGCGATTTCACAGAACATTGATTTTATTGATAAATATGCCCCGGAATATGTTCTCATCCTTTCTGGTGACCATATTTATAAAATGAACTATGCAAAAATGTTGGCTTACCACAAAGAAATGAACGCAGACGCTACAATTGCAGTAATCGAAGTTCCTATGAAAGAAGCCAGCCGTTTCGGTATCATGAATACAGATGAGGAAGGTCATATTGTAGAATTCGAAGAAAAACCGGAACACCCCAAGAGCAATCTTGCTTCCATGGGTATTTATATCTTCAACTGGAAACTTCTGCGTAAAATGCTTCTTGCAGATATGAAAAATGCAGATTCTCATCATGATTTTGGTAAAGATATCATTCCTACACTTCTTGCTGGCAACAAGACTCTCGTAGCTTACAAATACCAGGGCTACTGGAAAGATGTAGGAACCATCGATTCGCTCTGGGAAGCGAACATGGATCTTCTGGACAACAACAATGAACTTGATCTCAATGATCCTACCTGGAAAATCTATACCGAAGATATCCCTGCACTTCCTCAGTACATCGGTCCGGATGCCAATGTTGACAAGGCATTTGTCACTCAGGGCTGTGTTGTTGAAGGCGAGATCAGAAATTCTGTACTGTTCACCGGCGCCAGAGTAGGCAAAGGTGCCAAAATCATCGACAGTGTGCTCATGCCGGGCGTTGTAGTGGAAGATGGCGCTGTTGTACAGCGTGCTCTTGTGGCTGAAAATATAACGATCGGAGCAGGCGCTGTTGTAGGAAGCGCTGACAGTGAGCATATTGAGCTTGTGTCCAAACGTGTAAAGGGGGTAGAATAAGATGGCTAACGCACTTGGAATCATTGCAGCTTCTGCAACACATATCAAAGTAGAAGGACTTCAGCAGTACCGTCCCATCGGAGCATTCTCCTTCCTTGGAAGATATCGTGTGATCGATTTTCCGATCTCTAACATGAGCAACAGCGATATTGACCGTATTCAGGTATACATAAGACGTAAACCACGTTCCCTGGTAGAACACCTTGGTACAGGCCGTCATTACAACATCAACTCCAAACGCGGCAAACTTCAGATTCTGTTCTCACAGAACAGCTCCGAAAATGATGTTTATAATACAGACATTGCAGCTTACTATGAGAACATTGAAATGATCCAGAGATCTCATCAGCAGTATGTGATCATTGCTCCAAGCTATATGGTTTATGCAGAGAACTATGACGCCCTTCTCCAGACTCATATTGAATCCGGAGCAGACATCACACTTCTGTATCATTCCGTAGACAATGCAAAGGAAGCTTTCCTGAACTGTGATGTTCTGAACCTGAACAGACAGAAAGGTGTAGAATCCATTGAGAAGAACCGTGGAAGTGCGAAAAACCGCAACATCTTTATGGATACTTACGTTATGAAGAAGGATCTTTTTGTGGAGCTGATTCTGAAAGCAAGAAAGATGTCTTCCATGATCACTCTTCCGCAGATCGTAAATACATCCTGCAGCGAACTGGATATCCGCGGTGTATCCCATAAAGGATATTTTGCTACTATCACAGACTTCAAGAGCTATTTTGACGCAAACATGTCCCTGATCGATCTGAAAAATGCTCAGAACCTGTTTAATCCTGAGTGGCCGATCTACACCAGAACAAACGACTCCTGCCCGACCCAGTATTTTGACAGTGCAGACGTTAAAAATTCTGTTGTTTCCAATGGATGCCTTATTGAAGGAAATGTAGAAAACTCTGTTATCGGACGTGGCTGCCAGATCAAAAAAGGCGCTGTTGTCAAAAACTGTGTTGTTCTCGCAAATACAGTAATCGGAGAAGACGTCCATGTAGAAAATCAGGTAATTGATAAATGGGCTCAGATCACCAAAGAAAGAGACATCATAGCAGAAGCCGATCATCCGGGATATATCAGAAGAGACGATATCCTGTAAATAAAACCAACAGAGGATATCAATTGATATTCAGTTTATCCTCATTATCTTAAAACAAAAAGCTCCCATAGAATCCCGGGGTTGACAGAATCCGGCTTTCTATGGGATTTTTTATTTCCTGGTCTGTTCAGAAGTCCCTCTTTTTCTTATGTATAAGTATTTGCTTATTAGTTCTATATACATTATATATTTTACATATAGTTGCTTCTATGCTAAACTTTTATTCAGAAAAAATTTTACGGAGGTTCTTATGAAAAAAGACTACAGTAAGCTATGGACTTTGTTTCGCTCTATGTTTATATTAAGCGCCTGCACATTTGGCGGCGGCTTCGTTATCGTATCTCTTATGAAGAAAAAATACGTAGAAGAGCTGCAATGGCTGGAAGAGGATGAGATGCTGGATGTAACGGCGATCACCCAGTCTGCTCCCGGTCCTCTTCCGGTAAATGCTTCCGTCATTATCGGATATCGAATCGCCGGCATTGTCGGATCTCTCACCGCAATCCTTGGAACGATTCTTCCGCCTATGATTATCATTTCCGTGATTTCCCTGTTTTATGAACAGTTCCGAACCAATCCATATATCAGCACAGCTCTTCAGGTTATGCGTGCCGGGGTTGCAGCTGTCATATTTGATGTGGTAATCAATCTTGCACAGCATGTATTAAACACAAGACGGATCCTGTATATTGCCATGATGACCATTGCCTTTGTCGCAACTTATTTCCTGGATGTCAGTGCAATGCTGGTCATTTTGACATGTCTTGGCATCGGAATCCTGGACCTCATCTTTCAGACATATAAAATAAAACATGGAGGGATCGCGTAATGCTTTTACTTAAATTATTTTTCGCTTTTATTCAGGTAGGTATGTTCAGCGTCGGCGGCGGATATGCCGCTATTCCCCTGATCCAGGAACAGATTGTGGATATTTACGGACTGATGACTCTCAGTGAGTTTTCGGATCTGATTACTGTAGCAGAAATGACACCGGGACCTATTTCCATTAATTCCGCAACCTTTGTGGGCATGAGAATCGCAGGAATACCCGGCGTACTGCTTTGCACCTTCGGATGTATCCTGCCCTCTTTTTGTATCTGTCTGACCCTGGCACATTTTTACTACAAATACCGCTCTGTCAACGGAGTACAGGTAGTCCTGGGAGCCATGCGCCCGGCCGTTGTAGCCCTGATCGCCTCTGCCGGCGTCTCTATCCTGATGCTTGGACTGTTTCAGGCAGAGCTTCCCGATATCGTGCTGACCGATATCCGCTGGATAGAATCAGGTATATTCATCATATCCCTGTTTATTTTAAGAAAATATAAAGCCAGCGCCATTGCCATTATTCTTGGCAGCGGTGCTGCAGGCACTGTTCTCTATACTCTTTCCGGAGCGATTTTATAATTCAGGAGGAAAATACTTATGACTATCCGACATTTACAGATCTTTACAACCGTCGCTGACGCAGGCAGCATGAGCAAAGCGGCAAAGCTTCTACACATATCGCAGCCAGGTATCAGCCAGGCGGTTTCCGAACTGGAACGCCATTATAGTGTAAAGCTGTTTGAACGGCTTTCTCAAAAATTATATCTGACAAACGAAGGAGAGCTTCTGCTCTCTTTTTCCCGTCATATTCTGGACTCCTTTGACAAAATGGAGGAAGCCATGCTCCATGCCACACAGAAAACCCAACTGCACATTGGCTGCAGTGTTTCCGTAGGAACATTCCTTATCAATGAAATTCTGGACGAAGCAGAAAAGCAGCTTCCCAACTGTGATTTTCAGGTAACCGTAACCAACTCTACTGATATTGAGCAGGCGATTCTGGACAGTCAGGTAGATGTGGGGATTGTAGAAGGAACCATCCGAAACGAAAATCTCATTGCTCTCCCTGTCTGCGAGGATGAACTGGTCATGGTATGCGGAAAAAATCATCCTCTTGCCCGTCTGGATTCCATCACACTTCCCATGCTCCAGAATCAGGATTATGCGAGCAGGGAAAGCGGAAGCACAGACCGCAACCAGTTTGAACAGCTTCTGGAAGAACAGAACATCCACTTAAACCGAACCTTCCGCAGTACCAGTACCGACGCTATCAAAAACACTGTGATCTGCGGAAGAGGAATCGCCCTGTTCTCCAAAAGAATGGTTGCTAAAGAAGTGAACGACGGGGATATGGTAGTCCTTCCTCTGGAGGATGTCCGCGTAACCCGGAATATCCACTTTGTCATCCATAAAAACAAGTACGTTTCCACAGAGATACAGACCCTGAAGGAAATCTGTTCCGGATACGAAAAAAATATTTGTATTTAAAGAGATTGAGGATTTTTATTTCTTGTTTCCCATAGACGATGCATATGAGAAAAAGGTAAGATCCTGTGCTGTGCTGCGTTTCCTGGTAAACCTCGCAAGGCACTATGATCTTACCTTTTTCTCTTTGCATCTGAATATGGACAACAGCCAAACAGAAGCAGAACTACTGCAGGAATATAAATTTGCTGTCTGGAAAATACAATGCAGGAATGGATTCTTCTGGTTCATAAGCATTGAGAGACTTGGGTAAAAATTCTTGTCTTCTGCGCATTTGCATTGCTCCCCCGGATGCTGCTGTCCGAGTCGCAGACGAGTTCAGCATTCGGGGGATCGTTTTTTGCAAAGAAGCAGAAGCTTAGAATTTTCCAAGTCTTGAACTAGCTTTTGTAACAGAAGAAGCCACTCCTGCATGTCATTTACAGACAAAAAATCATATTCCGTCCATCCCCCACAAACATATTTTTTTAGCCTTCAACTTTGATATCTTTTTTCTTCAGTCTTTTATATGTCCACTCCCGGAACAGGGCATAAAGCACAGACACCAGAGGGATAAAGATCAGCATACCGATCACTCCCAGCAGACTGCCGCCGATGGTTACTGCCATCAGTACCCATACAGACGGAAGTCCTACGGATCCGCCTACCACATGAGGGTAGATCAGATTTCCCTCGATCTGCTGCAGGACAAAAAACAGAATAAGGAAAAGCAGCGCCTGCATAGGGCTCACCAGAAGTATCAGCATAAAACTGATCGCGCAGCCGATAAAAGCGCCAAACACCGGTATCAATGCGGTAAATGCGATCAGCACACCCACCAGCATGGCATAAGGGAAACGGAAAAGCGTCATTGCCACAAAAAACATAGTTCCCAGGATCACTGCTTCAATACACTGTCCGGTTACAAATCCGGAAAAAATACTGTTTGCAAGAGAACATACATGAAGGATATATTTCACTGTCCTTTGCGGGAAAATCGCGTAAAACGCCTTTTTCGTCTGTACAGTAAGACGCTCCTTCTGAAGAAGGATATAGCAGGCAAATACAAATCCGATTCCCAGATTCATTGCAGTATTCACAATTCCCATAGTCACTGAAACCGTAGAAGTAAGAATATTGTTTACTCCGCTCTGAAGCGCTGCGATCATTGCATCCAGTGTTTTCTGAGGCTGGATCTCCAGAGATTCTGCCCATTCTGCAATCGCAGAATCCTGTTTGAAATTCTCTTCGATCCATATGGTCAGATTTTCTATTCCTCTTTCAATATTGCGTCCAAGTCCCATGACGGTTGTTGCCAGTTCCGGGATCACTACCTGACCTACGATATAAATAGCCAGAGCAGCTACCAGGATCGCAAGGATCATGCTTACCGGACGCGCTATTTTTTTAACGATCTTTGTATTTTTCCATCTGCCTCTGCCAAATACATTCTTTTCAATAAATTTCATAGGAACATTCAGGACAAAAGCAATACCGGCTCCTACAATAAAAGGCAGGAACAGACCGATCACTCTCATCAGAAAATCAAGAACAACATTCAGATTCTGAAGTCCCACATATAAAAGAACAGCAAATAAAATCAGGTACATACAGTTTCTCAAATTTTCTTTTTTAAATTCCAAAAGCTCACAACCTCTCGTTTCTACAATTTCTGATGTTCATTTTTTATAAATTCATGAAACCTATTCTAACACTTATGTATAGTTCTTTCCAGTAAATTTCTGTATTTTTTATTTCTGTGTATTTTGCACAAATTTCCAATCTCCATTTTGGTAGTTCCGACATTTTAAATCGTTTATTTTTAATTGACAGAAAAATCAATTACATATATAATAAATACATAACTTAAGAAATTTGCAGCAGCTTATATAAGTCCATAATCGGTTGGACGTTTCTACCAACTACCGTAATAGTTGCCTATAAGTTTTATTCAGGGTACCCCAAAAGGTAGTTGGCATTTTTATGCCCAAAAATCCCTGGCTGCGGAAAGGAAGTGAATTATATGAAGCATCTGTCAACCTTTGCACTGAAGGGAAATATCTGTTTCAGCCAGGACAAAAACAAAATTTCTGTGCAGGAACAGTCTTATCTGATCTGCGAAAACGGGGTCTGCGCAGGAGTCTTTAAACAGCTCCCGGAAAGCTTTCGCCACATTCCTGTAAGAGATGCCGGAGAGGCTTTGATCATCCCCGGTCTGTCAGACATCCACCTTCACGCTCCCCAGTACAGTTTCCGGGGTATGGGTATGGATCTGGAACTTCTGGACTGGCTGAACACCATTACCTTCCCGGAGGAAGCCAAGTATGCTGATTCTGACTATGCCCAAAAAGCTTACTCTATTTTTGCGGAAGATCTGAAAAGGAGCCCTACAACAAGAGCCTGCATCTTTGGGACACTTCATGTAGAAGCAACAGAACTTCTTATGGATCTTCTGGAAGAAACCGGACTGAAAACCTTTGTCGGCAAGGTAAATATGGATCGGAACGGCCCTGCTGTCCTTCAGGAAAAAAGTGCAGAGGAATCTGCTGCAGACACTGTCCGCTGGTTGTCCGATACTGCCGGAAAATATCAGAACACCAAACCGATCCTCACACCAAGATTCACGCCTTCCTGCACAGATGAGCTAATGAAAAAGCTGGCTGAGATCCAGAAAGAATATCACCTTCCAGTTCAGTCTCATCTGTCTGAAAACATGGGTGAGATTTCCTGGGTTCAGGAACTCTGTCCGGAAACTGCTTTTTATGGAGAAGCCTATGACCAGTTCGGACTTTTCGGCGGAGAAGAATGCCCTACTGTCATGGCTCATTGTGTCCATTCCCCGGAAGCAGAAATGGAACTTATGAAAAAGCGCGGAGTGTATATTGCTCATTGTCCTCAGTCCAACACCAATCTTTCCTCTGGTATCGCACCGGTAAGAGAATATCTGGACAAGGGACTTCATGTGGGTCTTGGTACCGACATTGCCGGCGGCCACTCCCTTTCCATGCTCCGTGCCATTGCAGATGCCGTACAGGTATCCAAACTTCGCTGGCGGCTGGTCGATGACAGTCTGAAGGCTCTTACCTTTGAAGAAGCCTTTTATCTGGCAACTATTGGCGGAGGAGAATTCTTTGGAAAGGTCGGAAGTTTCCTGGAGGGTTATGAGTTTGACGCTGTGATCCTTGATGACAGCTTTTACCGCCATCCGCAGCCTTTAAGCGTAAGAGACCGTCTGGAACGCCTGGTCTATCTTTCTGATGACCGCTGCATAAAAGGGAAATACGTTTCCGGAAGGGAACTGTTTTAATATTTTTTCCATAAAAAGGGGGTATCATTATGAAACTTGACAAAATTTTTCACCTGAAAGAAAACCACACAGACGTGAAAACTGAGGTGATCGCAGGTATCACCACCTTTATGACCATGGCTTACATCCTGGCCGTAAATCCAAACATTCTGGAAGCCTCCGGAATGGATCGCGGCGCTATCTTTACAGCAACTGCCCTGGCTTCCTTTATTGCTACCTGCCTGATGGCTCTTTTATCCAATTATCCGTTTGTACTGGCTCCCGGCATGGGACTGAACGCATATTTTGCCTACACAGTCGTCCTGGGTATGGGATACAGCTGGCAGCAGGCACTGGCGGCAGTTTTTGTAGAAGGTCTGATCTTCATCCTTCTGTCCCTGACCAATGTCCGTGAAGCAATTTTTAATTCCATCCCTATGAACCTGAAGCATGCAGTTTCTGTTGGAATCGGTCTTTTTATTGCTTTCATCGGTCTTCAGAATGCAAAAATCGTCATCAACAATGACTCTACACTGGTAGGTGTCTTTTCCTTTAAAAGCTCTGCCCAGAACGGAACCTTCAGCAGCGAGGGAATTACCGTTCTTCTGGCTCTGATCGGTGTGCTGATCACTGCCATCCTTCTTGTAAAAAACGTAAAAGGAAGTATTTTATGGGGTATCCTGATCACATGGCTTCTTGGTATTATCTGTCAGTTTACCGGTCTGTATAAACCAAATCCGGAACTTGGGTTCTTCAGTCTCCTTCCTGATTTTTCCAGAGGCATCAGCGTACCAAGTATGGCTCCTACCTTTATGAAAATGGACTTTTCCATTGTATTTTCACTTGATTTCGTAGTGATCATGTTTGCATTCCTGTTTGTTGATATGTTTGACACTCTGGGAACGCTTATTGGTGTGGCTTCTAAAGCAGACATGCTGGATAAAGACGGCAAGCTTCCGAAGATCAAAGGCGCTCTTCTTTCCGACGCTGTTGGTACTTCCGTAGGTGCTATGTGCGGTACATCCACTGTAACTACTTTTGTTGAAAGTGCTTCCGGCGTGGCAGAAGGCGGACGTACCGGTCTTACTGCTCTGGTAGCCGGACTGCTGTTTGGCCTTTCTCTGTTCCTGTCACCGATCTTCCTTGCCATTCCGTCCTTTGCAACGGCTCCGGCTCTGATCGTAGTAGGCTTTATGATGCTTACTTCTATCACAAAGATCGATTTTGACGACTATACAGAAGCCATTCCATGCTTTATCGCTATTATTGCAATGCCGTTTATGTACAGTATTTCCGAAGGTATCGCAATGGGCGTTATCTCCTACGTGGTGATCAATCTGATCTCCGGTAAGGCAAAAGATAAAAAGATCAGTGTGCTGATGTATGTTCTGGCAGTACTTTTTGTACTGAAATATATTTTCCTTTAAATCCAGATCGACCAGAGAGTCCGGGGTTCTGCCCCGGTCTCTTTTTTTGTTTTTTTCATTGTAAAGCGTTTCCTGCAATGATATAATGTTTTTTATATTGCTTATCGAGGAGAATTCTTATGAAAATATTTATTGTCATGGGTATCGGGATCCTGATCGGCAGGTTCCTCATGATAGGAAAATTAAAAAAATGGAATGAACGGCTTGCTATGCTCTGTACCCTTCTTCTAATCTTTTCCATGGGAGTCATGCTTGGACAGAAAGAGAATTTCATCAGTGAGCTGTCCTCTCTTGGGCTGAAAAGTTTTCTGTTTTTCCTGATCCCCACATTGGTTTCCATTATCATTGTTTATATTCTGACCAGACGTTTTATTGACAAAAAAGGTACAAAGGGGAATGACAAATGATCGTTGTATTAACATTCTTTGCCCTGGTTTTTGGGCTTTTCTGCGGTCTCTCCGGAACAGAATCCGAGATCATCCGCTTTATCAGCAAAAATTCTGATATGATCCTGTACATCCTGATGTTTTCTGTCGGAATCAGTATCGGCATGCATAACGGGATCATGAAAAAAATACGTCAGTATCACCTGAAGATCCTGATCATCCCTCTGGGTATTACTGCCGGTTCCATTCTTGGCGGGATTCTCTGCTCACTGATCCTGAAGCTTCCTGTGAACCAGGGAGCTGCAATTGCAAGCGGCATGGGCTGGTACAGCCTGGCAGGCGTCACCATCAGTCGTCTGGGAGGAGCAGAGCTTGGAAGCATTGCTTTTATGAGCAATCTTATGAGAGAATTTTTTTCTTTTTTCCTGATCCCCATAATTGCAGCAAAGCTCAATTACTGTACCTGCATCGCACCGGCTGCGGCAACCAGTGAGGATACCACTCTTCCGGTACTTCTGAAATATACGGACGAGGAAACAGTTGTCCTGTCTGTTCTTAATGGAATGCTGTGCTCCTTCTTCGTACCAATACTGATCACATTTTTCTTTCATATTGGATAAACGTTATATAAAAAGACCGTTACATCCGTAACGATCTTTTTTGTTTAATCAAGCTGTCCATCAGCCATCATACGCTCTTTAATTTTCTCAAAACTTTCTTCACTGATATCGTGTTCCATCTTACATGCATCTGTCTTTGCAATATCTGACGGAACACCCAGGCTTTCCAACATTCTTGTAAGAACTGTATGCCTTTCATAAACTCTGTTGGCGATCTCAGCTCCCTTATCAAGAAGGGTAACTGTTCCATACCGGTCCATGGCAATATATCCGTCTTCCCTCAAAAGCTTCATAGCATGACTGACGCTTGGCTTGGAAACCGACAACATTGAAGCAATATCCACAGAACGGACACCGTTGCCTTTTTGCGAAAGAACGAGGATCGCTTCCAGATAGTCCTCCGCCGATTCTCTGATCTGCATAAAAACACCTCCCATTCCGCTTATTTTATCATAAAACCTGACAGATTTCAACCAATAGAGACTCTCCTGTCAGCCTCCGGCTCTCCAATGCTGCTGTTCACAGCAACAGACTGAAATTTATTCCAGATTGCCTGTGGCAATAGAATTTACTTGTCATCTCCTGTCAGACGAAGAGTATCCCTGATCTCCTCCACATCCATATCCAGGATTACTGCGAGCTCTCCAATACTAAAGGCACTTTCTCCATCTTCCTCATCTTCAGAAAGTTCTCGAACTGCGCTTTCCAGCTTTTCCACTCTTGCTACCAGACTGTCATCCTCAAATTTTCTCTGGCTTTGCTCCCTGCAGGCGTCCAGTATCCCTTTTTCCACCTGTTCCAAAAGCCATGCTTCGTCTCTGAGTTCCTCCCCGGCCATCCCAAGAGCCTGTACAAGACTAACGTTAGCCTCCTGGATCAGATCCGCCAGAAAGATCTCTTCTGCATTTAACTCTGCCGCAAGCTTTGCCGTTTTTTTCATATACTTTGCCGCAAGATCCTGAACTGCCTCACTGTTTCCTGCTGCCAGACGTTCAAAAAGCTCTTCTGCTTCCGGGAATATCTCCTCATCCGGCAGACCTTCCATATATTCTTTCAAATACGCTTCTTCCTCCGGTGTAAGTGGGATCTGTTTCTTTTCTGCCTCGGTTTCCGGACTGCTTTCTATTCCTGTCCCTTCTATAATAATACCCTGACCGGTAAGATATTTCAGAACACCGGCAAGCTGATCATGATTCAGATCGAGTCCTTCAAGGGTTTCACGGATCTGCACTGCCTGGATCGTATTTCCCTGCTCTTTTGCCAGGACCTGCATCTTTTTTAATTTTTCCTGAAATTCACGGACGTCCATTCTTTTTCTCCTTTATGTGCTAAAAGCAAATTTCTCTGTATTTAACTTTCTTAAGCATTCCTATTATAGCATCTCCGGAAGCTCTTTCCAACAGAAAAGAATCTTTTCCCTTACAGGCAGACAATTACGCTCCGGATTATTTCTCAAGACTTTTAATCAGTGCAAGATTGTATTTTTCGTAAGGATTCAGAACATCATCTTCTATTGCATCAAATTCTTCCGGTGCATATTTTGGAGCATACCAGGACTGTGCATCAAAATACGCCTGAATCTCTGCAGTCTTAAATGTTCTCCCATATCTGGCATAAATCTCATTTCTTGCCAGACGAAGCTGTTCTCCGGTAAGATCCATCTGGATCAGCTGTTCTTCTGTCAGATATTCGGTACTGCTGTTTGGCAGAATGTAATTTCCAGATACTGAATTACCTGTATTGGATGTCTGTATCTCTCCTGAACCTCTGTTCTTTAAAAGTGTAACCGCTTCCCAATTTGCATAAACTGTTTCATCATCAGGATGAAAATTCATTTCATAAAAAGATCCTGCAATATCCACAGTAAAATATCCGCCTCTTCTGCCGGCTCCCATCAGCTTGTTTTCATAGAAACGCCATGGTCCTGCTGCCTCACTTATATGGGTATGATCCCCTATCTGATATACACTCCCGTTATCGTTTCCATAAATGGTAAGTCCATATCCCAGGTCAGGCACGAAAGTATCTGCATCCTGGTCAGGAAAACTGTCTGATATAATCAGTATCGACTCCCCATTTTCGCCCGCCGGGAGAATGGCATAATACGCGCCAACACCATTTGTTTTCAAAAACTCTTCGTAGGGATTTTCCACAGGAAGATCAGATGAATCTGGCTGTTCCGGCTCCAAGATGGTACATTCCTGGATTTCTCCTATCTGAGATGTGCAATCCTCCAGATCGATCCAGAATCCCTCAAGATTACCTGACGGGTTTGCCCACCATTCATTGACCACAGCTGCATCCAGTCTGTCTCCACGTATCAGCCTTACCAGAGAATAACAATATGGATCCTGACTTACTGTGGAATAAAAGGAATAACCATCGCTTCCTAACCGTTCCGACTGAAATCCCAACGCTCGATAAGTTTCGATCATACGTATGACATCCTGACTGTAATTATCTCCATATAACGGCTCTGGATCCAAACTGAACAGACAATCTGCCTCTAAGCCGGATCCTCCATAGTACAGATCAGAAGTCTGTTCCATTTCTCTGAAGCAGTTTCCATCATAGGTATACCCTGTAAAATACCATTCAAATCCTGTTGCCAGATATTTGGAAAGACGATTGCATTCATAAAAAAACTGATACTGTCCATTCACTTTTCTTAAAAACAGATCCCCCTCAAATCCAGCATGCCCTGAATCAGACATTGTTGTCATCTCATCAGGCATACCCTGAAAATCGTACCGCACCAGTTCAAACATATCGGAAACAATCCAGGACTCCTCCTGCTGCTCATACATAGACACCCTGACACTTTTTCCCGTTTCCTGAATATCCTCCCGACCTTCATAAGTCACTGCAAGGATCTCCTCCTTCTGGTCATTGTCAAAATCCCTCTTCAGACAGCCCAGAATCCCCTCCTCATCTACAGGCTTCAGAAATCTTCTGTCCTGTTCCATTATCATAGGAGTATCCACCCTCTGTCCGCCGATATAGGGCAGATTTGTAATTTGGGATATGATCCTGGTTTCATCCGTCCAATTCTGGCTGTCAGTCTGTGCTTCAGCCTTACACAACATCCCTCCGCTGCCCAATGCCAGAACACTGATCAGAAATATTTCTAAAAAACATCTTATCTTTTTCATACCTTGCTCCTCCCATATGTTTTCAGATGATTTTATTATAACATTTGCCCTTTGATTTTCCAATAGAACAAAGAAAACAAGTTCTCTTCAAACTCCCTGAATGCGGAGCGTTTTTATACAGAAGGAAAGTCAGCACAGAATGCACCGCTCTCCTGCTGTATAAAAGAAACACCCGGTAGGGGAGCTACCGGGTGTTTCGAGGGGAGTATAAATAATTAAATAAGGGGTTATGTAAAAAAAATTTTTGAAGGGTAAATTCTTTTTACAACAACGATTATAATATAAATTGGAAAAAAAAGCAATATGATTTCATGAATATTATTACAACTTTTTTAACATACTAGAGAATGTCATAAACAAGTTGACAAACAGAGCCGGTATTTACACGGCTGTATTCAACAGATTACACCAGGAGGTAATGAAAATGGCAAAAAATTATGAATCTGAAAACAAAACAATGAACAACAACACTAACAAAACATCTGACAAAAGCGCACAGAATGCACAGAACTGCGGTAAAAACAGTTCCAGGAACAGTTCCAAAAACAGCTCCCGAGGCAAAGTCTCCAATGCCTATGATCTGGATGAAAACAACTATTCTGACAGATACTAAATCCAAAAGACACTAAGCTACAAACGCTTCTCCCTTCTTCTTATTTGATGATGCAGACAGAAGTGCCGCAGACCGCAGCACTCCTGTCTGCATATTTTTCTTACACGTACTCCTTTCCCCCTTTCTGCATATGATAAATAAAAAAGGAATCCTGTTATGTTTCCCATTGAAACCATTTCCGCAAAAATGCTGGATTATTATACCGGGCGCTCTGATGCCCTGATCATAGATGTCCGTGAACCGGACGCCTACAAAAAAAGCCATATTCTTGGCGCGGTGAATCTGCCTTATGAGGAACTGTCCAGATGCAAAGAACTCCCTCGCGAAAAACTTCTTATCTTTTACTGCCAGAGAGGCGGTGCCAGCATGGCTGCTGCCCGGCTTTTTGTCCGAAAAGGATACCGTACCCGCTCTGTGATCGGCGGTTTTGATGCTTATCGAGGAAGAAATCTTGTAATTTCTTCCTAACCGTGATAATGTAAAAGGGAAAAAATCCCTTTATAAGCGAGGAGAATACATTAATGAAATACATGTTTGCATCGGATATACACGGTTCGGCATACTACTGCCGCAAAATGCTGGATGCTTTTCAGCAGGAAAATGCACAGCGACTGGTTCTTCTGGGCGATCTTCTGTATCACGGACCCAGAAATGACCTTCCGAAGGAATATGCCCCTAAAGAAGTGATCGCACTTCTCAATCAAAATAAAAACCGGATCTACGCAGTCCGGGGAAACTGTGAGGCAGAGGTGGATCAGATGGTCCTGGAGTTTCCGGTAATGGCCGATTACTGCATCCTCTCCATTGATGGCAGGACTTTTTATGCCACACACGGACATACTTATAATCAGGAGCATCTGCCGCCCCTTCAGGAAAATGATATTCTGATCCACGGTCATACCCATGTCCTGAAAGCAGAACAGATGGATGGCTACATTCTTCTGAACCCCGGCTCTGTCTCCATCCCCAAAGAGGGAAACCCTCCCACTTATGCAGTACTGGAAGACAACTGTTTCACCATCAAAGATTTTGACGGAAATACTGTCAGAGAAATGAGGCTGCCATGAAATATATGGAACTGATTGCTCCCTGCCATTTCGGCATGGAGGCTGTACTGAAACGTGAGATCCTGGATCTCGGCTATGAGATCAGCAAGGTAGAGGATGGCAAGGTGACTTTCCTGGCTGATGCCGCAGGGATCCCACAGGCAAACATATTCCTGCGCACAACAGAGCGTATCCTTTTAAAAGCCGGCGAGTTCAAAGCTGTTACCTTTGATGAACTTTTTGAAAAGACCAAAGCCATTCCCTGGGAAAATTATATCCCAAAAGATGGAAAATTCTGGGTTGCCAAGGCAAACTCTGTAAAAAGCGCACTTTTCAGCCCTTCCGACATCCAGTCTATTATGAAAAAAGCTATTGTAGAACGTCTCAAAGGTGTTTATGGCATTTCCTGGTTTCCGGAAGACGGCGCAAGTTTTCCTATCCGTGTTTCTTTTATGAAAGATATCGCCACCATCGGTATCGATACTTCAGGAGTATCCCTTCATAAAAGAGGCTACCGTCAGATGACCGTTAAGGCTCCTATTACAGAAACCCTTGCTTCTGCGCTTATCATGCTGACACCATGGAATAAAGACCGGATCCTGGTAGATCCTTTCTGCGGAAGCGGTACCTTCCCCATTGAAGCCGCTATGATCGCGGCAGATATGGCGCCTGGCATGAACCGTTCTTTCCTTTCTGAAGACTGGAAACATATCATCCCGCGTAAATGCTGGTATGATGCCATAGAAGAGGCAAACGACCGGGTAAATCTGGATATCAGAACAGATATCCAGGGTTACGACATTGATCCGGAGGCACTGAAATCTGCCAGAGCCAATGCCAAAATGGCAGGGGTGGACAAGCTTATCCACTTCCAGCAAAGAGCGGTCAAAGATCTGAGACATCCTAAACCTTATGGCTTTTTGATCACCAATCCGCCCTACGGGGAACGTCTGGAAGAAAAAGCCGCACTTCCCCAGCTTTATCGGGAGATCGGAGAAAGCTTTGCCCGGCTGGACAAATGGTCCATGTATCTGATCACTTCCTATGATAAAGCAGAAAATGACATCGGAAGAAAAGCAGATAAAAACCGAAAAATATACAATGGTATGTTAAAAACCTACTACTACCAGTTTCTGGGACCCAAACCGCCAAGGAGGAATATAAATCCATGAAAAAAGTAATTTTTGCCACAGGTAATGAAGGAAAAATGAAAGAGATCCGTGAGATCCTTGGAGATCTGGATATTGAGCTTCTTTCTCTGAAAGACGCAGGCATTACTGCTGATATCGAAGAAAACGGAAGTACTTTTGAAGAAAATGCCATCATCAAGGCAAAAGCTATCTGCCAGCTTACCGGAGAGATCGTCCTTGCCGACGATTCCGGGCTGGAGATCGACTATCTGAATAAAGAGCCGGGGGTTTATTCTGCACGCTATATGGGCGAAGACACCTCCTACCGGATCAAAAATGCCAACCTTATCCAAAGACTGGAGGGAGTTCCCGACGAGCAGAGAACCGCTCGTTTTGTCTGCGCTATTGCCGCAGCTTTTCCTGACGGTACAGTAAAAACAGTCCTTTCTGCCATGGAAGGAAGGATCGGTTATGAGGAAAAAGGGGAAAACGGCTTCGGCTACGACCCCATCTTTTATCTTCCGGAATACGGCTGTTCCTCAGCAGAGATCTCCATGGAAGAAAAAAACAAGATCAGCCACAGAGGGAAGGCTCTGCGTGCCATTAAGGATGAACTTCGATGAAAATCCTTGTAGTCAGTGACACTCACGGCCGTGACGAAAATCTGGAACAGGCAGTCTTAAAGGAACACCCCTTTGACATGCTGATCCACTGCGGTGATGTAGAAGGCAGGGAATTTTATATTGAAGCACTTGCTGAATGTCCCTGTACCATGGTCTCCGGAAATAACGACTTCTTCTCCGACCTTCCAAGAGAAGATGAACTTGCCATTGCAGGACACCGGATCCTTATAAGCCACGGACACTATTATGGTGTATCTATGGACTTTTCCAGAATCGTAGATGAGGCACAGTCCAGAAAATGTGACTGTGTATGTTTCGGGCATATCCACCGTCCTGTTCTGGAGGAGATTGACGGAGTACTTGTACTGAATCCGGGCAGTCTTTCTTTCCCCCGTCAGAGAAACCGCAAGCCCAGCTATGCCGTGCTGGACATCCAGGAAAACGGCAATATTTCTACAGAAATACGATATTTATAAATATAATATACAAAAACTTTCCCAAGACAGCAAAAAGCGCCTGAAATCAGGCGCTTTTTTTACTGCGGGCAACAGGACTTGAACCTGCACGTCGTAGACACCAGAACCTAAATCTGGCGCGTCTGCCAATTCCGCCATGCCCGCATAAACATATGAAGTTTTCCGTATCAGCCTAAAAGCCGGATACACACAGTAAGAAAAAAAGCATCTGTATCTCTACAGATGCAATGAGGCATCGGGGATTCGAACCCCGGACAACTTGATTAAAAGTCAAGTGCTCTACCGACTGAGCTAATACCCCATAAAAAAGGACTGGGCTAGCTGGATTCGAACCAGCGAATGCAGCAGTCAAAGTGCTGTGCCTTACCGCTTGGCGATAGCCCAAAGGCGAAGGGTGGATACAGGGATTCGAACCCTGGGCCTCCAGAGCCACAATCTGGCGCGCTAACCAACTGCGCTATACCCACCACAGCGTGCCTGAAGGGATTCGAACCCCCGACCCACGGCTTAGAAGGCCGTTGCTCTATCCAGCTGAGCTACAGACACATCTCTCTGTACATACAGAGAAGCGGGTGATGGGAATCGAACCCACGTATCTAGCTTGGAAGGCTAGTGTTCTACCATTGAACTACACCCGCATTTCGCTGAAACGGTAATGTTGTTGTTACAGCAGTCGGGGTGACAGGATTCGAACCTGCGGCCTCCTGGTCCCAAACCAGGCGCTCTAGCCAAACTGAGCCACACCCCGTAAACGGTATTTAATTTTCCGCGTTCGCTTGACGCAAGACATATTATATTATAGGCCTTTACAAAAGTCAACACTTTTTTTTAATTTTTTTTTATTTTTTTTATTTATTTTTTTTTATTTATTGAAAAACCGCGAAAAACAGGCTTTTTTCTGCCCCCTTTCTGTATTTTCTTTTACAGAAGATCATACACTATGCTATAATATTTCCGATTACATCGTGTATATACGAGAAAGTGAGGAAAAGAGTGGAAAAACAAATAATTCAAGTTGAAGATAAGGTACCTGCAAAGCTTTTGATCCCTTTAAGCATCCAGCACATGTTTGCCATGTTCGGAGCCTCTGTTCTGGTTCCCTTTATGTTTGGCATCAATCCTGCTATCGTGCTTCTTATGAATGGTATCGGAACACTTCTGTTTATTCTTATTACAAAAGGAAAGGCACCTGCCTATCTGGGTTCCAGCTTTGCATTTCTGTCCCCGGGACTTCTTGTTGCATCAAAATTCGGTTATGAATATGCACTGGGCGGTTTTGTAGTGCTTGGCATTGCCGGTATGGGCGTAGCTCTGATCATCCGCAAATGCGGAACAAACTGGATCGACATTGTACTGCCTGCCGCAGCAATGGGACCGGTCGTTGCCCTGATCGGTCTGGAGCTTGCCGGAAGCGCAGCCAGCACTGCAGGACTTTTAGATGAAACGGTAGACATAAAAAATGTAGTTGTCTTTCTGGTAACTCTCGGTGTAGCCGTATTCGGCCAGATCCTGTTCCGGGGATTTCTTTCTGTAATCCCTATCCTGATCGCCATTATCGCCGGCTATGCTGCTGCAGGCTTCTGTGGAATCCTGGATTTTCAGGCGGTAAAAGAAGCTTCTTTCTTTGCCCTGCCCAATTTCCAGACTCCACGTTTTCATATTGAGGCGATCCTTACCATACTTCCGGCACTGCTTCTGGTAACCTCCGAGCATATCGGACATCAGATTGTAACCGGAAAGATCGTCGGTAAGGACCTTCTGAAAGAACCCGGCCTGCATCGTTCCCTTTTTGCCGATTTCTTCTCCACTACTCTCTCCGGTCTGGCAGGCTCCGTTCCTACTACCACTTACGGAGAAAACATTGGAGTTATGGCAATGACAAAGGTTTACAGTGTACAGGTAATAGGCGGCGCTGCTGTTCTTTCAATCTGCTGTTCCTTTATGGGCAAGCTTGCAGCGCTGATCAATACCATACCCGGACCTGTGATCGGAGGAATTTCTTTCTTATTATACGGTATGATCGGAACCTCCGGCCTGCGTATGCTTGTAGATAATCATGTAGATTACGGAAAATCCCGTAACCTGGCGCTGACTTCTGTGGTATTTATTGTAGGACTTTCCGGAATTGCCCTGAACCTTGGCAATGTAAAACTTACCGGAATGGTGCTGGCATGTGTGGTTGCCATGATTCTCAGTCTTGTATTTTATGTGCTTGATAAACTTCATCTGACAAACGATCAATAATAAGTTTTTAAGGCGGTAATTTTATGAGTTCATTCATTACAAAAGTAAAGAAAAAATTGAAAAACGGCACCTGGTATCCTTTTTATAATACCTTTTATGAAAAAATACCTGTAGATAAAAAAGAGATCCTGATCATTTCCAGAAGCGGACTTGCCCTGGAAAGTAATATCCTGGCTATTTTAAAGGAACTTTCCTCCCCGGAATATCAGGGTTTCCGCAAAATTCTGGCAGTACAAAAGGATAAAAAAGATCAGATCCGAAAAAAACTGGAACGATATGGTATCAAAATGGATGTTTTTGTCTATACCTCAATGCCATCTTATTATCACCATCTGGCCAAAGCAGGCTGGCTGATCAATGACACTACCTTTCCAGGCCGCTATGTAAAAAAAGAAGGGCAGACCATACTGAATGTATGGCATGGAACACCTTTGAAAAGAATGGCTCAGGATAACGAAGAAGAACGCTATGATGCAGGAAATGTCATGCGTAATCTTCTTCAGTCAGACTACCTGGTGTTCCCTAACCTGTATATGGAAGAAAAAATGGCCGGAGCCACTAATCTGACAGAGCTTTATCAGGGAACCATCCTCCATGAAGGATATCCCCGCAACTGCATTTTCTTCCATCCGGAAAAAGGAGCCCTGCTCAAAGAGAACCTGGGCTATTCCGGTATCCAGTTAAGCGTTTATATGCCTACTTTCCGCGGAAAGACCGATGCCGTGGAAAAAGACTCCTATGTAGCCCTTGTTAAGGATTATCTCAGCCGTATCGACCAGCAGCTGACAGACCGGCAGATTCTTCTGGTAAAGCTCCATCCACTTGTACAGAGCCAGCTGGATACTGATTCCTATGAGCATATCCGTCCTTTCCCGGCGGAATATGACACTTATGAAATTCTGAATGCCTGTGATGTACTGATTACTGATTATTCCAGTGTTATGTATGACTTTGCTGTTACCGGCAGAAGGATCCTGCTGTTTGCCTATGATATGGAAGATTACCAGGGGCATCGCGGAATGTATGAAGATATTTCCACCTATCCATTTCCAATTCTGCGTACCCCAGAGGAACTTACCGCAGAACTTGGAAAAGACTCCGGACATCCGGACGATGATTTTCTCCGGAAATACACCACATTTGAACAGGCAAATGCCACCAGGAACATCTGCCGCCATGTACTTTTAGGAAAAAAGATCTGTCAGGAAAGCACCATGCCCGGCACCAGAAAGAAAAAAGTCCTTCTGTATGCAGGAAGTCTTCAGCCAAACGGGATCACAACTGCCTTTTACAGTCTTGTACGTAATCTGGATCCCGAAAAATGCGACTACTATATCTCATACCGCTCCACTTCTCTTAAAGAGGATCCAAAACGGCTCCAGAGCGTTCCGGACGGCTATCATTTCTATCCTCTGGCAACAGAGATGAACCTTGATGTGATAACTGCCATTGCACAGCTTATCTACCTGAAATCCGGCATCACTGCTTTCGGCATCGGAAATCGTCTGGATAAAGCTTATCAGAGAGAATGGAAAAAACATTTCGGCTGTGTTTCTTTTGACCACGTGATACACTATGACGGCTATGAGAATTATATGATTGCTCTTCTGGAAAAGGCACCGTGTACCCGTACAATTTTTGCCCACAATGATATGGAAATGGAACTTGCAGAAAAACACAGTCCAAGCCGTCCTCTTCTGGAAAAAGCTTATGCCTCCTATGAACATGTAATTCCTGTTGGCGAGGATATCCGGGGCGCTGCTGAACGCATCGGAGGGCATCCGGAAAAAGTCCGTGTTATTTCCAATATCATGGATTACCAGAGAATCCAGCGCCTTGGGAAACTTCCCGTTTCCTTTGACCCGGAAACGGAATCTACAGTCCCCTTAAACAGACTTATGGAGGTTCTTCAAAGTAATGACCGGAAATTTATCAATGTCGGCCGTTTCTCTCCCGAAAAAGGCCACGAACGTCTGATTCGGGCTTTTACACGGTTCTGGAAGGAACATCCGGATACCTGGCTGATCATTATGGGAAGCCGCGGAGATCTGTATGAACATACCTGCCAGCTGGCAAAATCAGCGGAAAGCAGCAGCCATATCATCATCATTAAATACATGAGCAATCCCATGCCCGTAGTAAAAGCCTGTGATCTTTTCCTTCTGTCCTCCTTCTATGAAGGGCAGGTACTTGTGGTTCCTGAAGCAGATATCCTGGGAGTACCTGCAGCTGCCTGTGACGTAAACGGAGCAAGAGCCTTTATCCAAAAATACGGCGGCACCCTTCTTCCAAACAGTGAAGACGGTCTGGTACAGGGAATGGAGATGTTCCTTCGAGGAGAGATCCATACTATGAATGTAGATTATGAGAAAAGAAATCAGGAAATACTGCAGAAATGCGAAGAACTTTTTCAGGAATAAAACAGGAAGGAGCTTATCATGAATTCCTATAATCAGAAATTTATTTCCGAATATCCCCTTGAGGTTTATCCTACCGGGGAGATCGCCGGTTTTCCTGTCAGTCCGGGAATGTTTGACCTGAACGGCGCCACACCACTTCAGAACGGTGTAAACTTTACCATACACACCTGCGGAGGAACAGCCTGTGAACTTCTGCTGTTCCACAATGCGGAAGAAGAACCCTTTGCCGTTCTTCCCTTTCCCGAGGCCTATAAGATCGGAGATGTATATTCCATGATCGTTTATGGTCTGGATATCCGGGATTTTGAATATGCCTACCGCGTAGACGGTCCCTGGGATCCTGACAAAGGACTGCTTTTTGACAAAAAAAACATCCTTCTGGATCCTTATGCAAAGGCAGTTTCCGGTCAGAGGATCTGGGGAACCCACTGGGAGCCTACCTATCATGCCCGGGTAGTAAAAGACTCCTTTAACTGGGGAGATATGCCCCAGTCACAGAGGGAACTCAGCGATCTTATTATTTACGAGCTTCATGTAAGAGGATTTACAGAGCATGAATCCTCCGGTGTCAGAAACCGCGGAACCTTTGCCGGACTGATGGAAAAGATTCCTTATCTGAAAGAACTTGGAGTAAATGCTGTTGAACTGATGCCTATCTTTGAGTTTGATGAGACCATGAATGCCCGGGAAGTAAACGGTAATCGGCTTCTGGAATACTGGGGCTATAACACAGTCAGCTTTTTTGCTCCCAATACCAGCTACACCTCTGTTAATGAATACAACCGTGAGGGAACAGAACTGAAAACTCTCATCAAAGCCCTCCACGATAATGGAATCGAAGTGATCCTTGATGTGGTATTTAACCATACTGCCGAGGGAAACGAGCTTGGAAGGACTTTCTGCTTCAAAGGCTTTGACAACAACATCTACTACATGCTGACCCCTGACGGAAATTACTACAATTTCAGCGGCTGCGGAAACACACTGAACTGCAATCATCCGGTAGTCCAGCAGATGATCCTTGAATGTCTCCGGTACTGGACCGTGAATTACCGGGTAGACGGTTTCCGTTTTGACCTGGCAAGTATCCTTGGCCGAAACGAGGATGGTTCTCCTATGAATAATCCTCCGCTTCTCCGCACACTTGCCTCCGACCCTCTTCTCCGTAATGTCAAGCTGATCGCAGAAGCATGGGATGCCGGCGGCATGTATCAGGTCGGAAGCTTCCCTGCAAGCGGACGTTGGGCAGAATGGAACGGACGGTACCGTGATTCTCTCAGAGGTTTCCTGAAAGGCGACTGCTGGCAGTCCTGGGACGCTGCATGGAGTATTTCAGGCTCCGGAGATCTTTACGGCGGCTATTATGACAATCCCAAGGGAAATTATGCCGGTTATAATTCCTGTGTCAATTTCCTTACCTGTCACGATGGCTTTACCATGTATGATCTCTATGCCTATAATGACAAACATAATGAAATGAACGGCTGGGACAATACTGACGGCTCCAACGATAACCGCAGCTGGAACTGCGGCGCTGAAGGAGAAACTGACGATCAGGAAGTGCTGAAGCTGCGTTACCGCATGATCCGCAACGCCTGCGCAGTCCTTCTGTGCAGCCGCGGAACTCCTATGTTCCTTGCCGGAGATGAATTCGGAAATACAAAATTCGGAAACAACAACAGCTACTGTCAGGATAATGAGGTGTCCTGGCTGGACTGGAGCCTTCTGGAAAAAAACAAAGATCTTTTTGAATTTTTCAAATTCATGATCGCCTATAGAAAAGAACATCTTGTGATCCGCAAAAAACTGCCCGATGCAGTCTGCGGTATGGATCCTCTGCATACCCACAACACCAATGCAGAAGATGTCACGATTCCCAGAGATGCCCGTACCTTCACGGTAAGCTTTGCCGGCTATGACAAAGAGAAAGGAAGAGATGATCTTGTCTGCATCTGCGTAAATACCTACTGGGAAGATGTCAGAATCACCCTTCCCGATCTGCATAAACGGGGGGCATGGTATTTAAGTGTCAATACCTATGGCGACGGCCAGGGAAGGTATTTCTATCCTCAGGGACAGGAAACCAGAATTACAGGCGAATTTATCATGCGGCCAAGAACCGTCTGTATTTTTACAGGAAGATCCTATTAAAAGAGAACAAAACAGAGCAAGTCCCTCGAAAATCGAGGGACCTGCTCTGTTTTATTTTATTTTGTTTACCAGATTTTGGAATCAACTGCTGCTCTTTCGATCTCCAGACCTTTCATGTATCTTTCCATAAATACATTAAAGCCTTCCACTCCTGCCGGATCCGGATCCAGAGTGCTGCCTTCGTTTCCTGCAAATACCTTGTTATCCAGGTAATCTTCCAGTGCTTCTCCCTCTTCTTTATTAATCAGATAGGAAGCCAGAAGTGCAATACCCCATGCGCCGCCTTCACCTGCAGTCTCCATTACGGAAACCGGAGCGTTTACTGCATCGGCAAGGATCTGCTGTCCTACGCCTTTTGTCTTAAAGAGTCCGCCGTGTCCCAGAAGTCTGTCAATCTTTACCTGTTCTTTTTCCAGAAGAAGGTTCAGCCCCACTCTCATAGCGCCAAGGCAGGTATACAGATTGGTTCTCATAAAGTTTGCAAGAGTAAATCTGCTCTCAGGAGAACGTACAAAGAGAGGACGTCCTTCTTCAAAGCCAGTCATATGCTCTCCGGAGAAATAGCAGTAAGACAGAAGTCCACCGCAGTCTGCATCACCTTCCATAGCTTTGTTGTAAAGGGTTCCGAAAAGCTTGTTCATATCTACTTCCATTCCCATTGCCTCTGCAAATTCTTTAAATACATTCACCCATGCATTCAGGTCAGAAGTACAGTTATTGGAATGAGCCATAGCAACCAGATCGCCTGCCGGAGTGGTAACCATGTCAATCTCTTTATATGGTCTGGACAGTTCTTTTTCCAGAACGATCATGGCAAATACGGAAGTACCTGCTGAAACATTACCTGTTCTCTGTCTTACGCTGTTTGTTGCTACCATTCCGGTTCCTGCATCGCCTTCCGGAGGACACATAGGAATACCTGCCTGAAGCTTTCCGGACGGATCAAGAAGTTTTGCTCCGGCTTCTGTAAGAATTCCGGCTGCTTCTCCTGCAACTTTAACTTCCGGCATAATGTCACGAAGTTTCCATGGGAATCCATAAGGCTCCACAAGCTTATCAAATTTCTGTACCATTTCTTCGTTGTAATCTTTTGTTTCCGGATCAACAGGGAACATACCTGCTGCATCGCCGATACCCTGGATACGTTTGCCTGTCAGCTGCCAGTGTACATATGCTTCCAGAGTACACATAAAATCAATATCTTTCACATGCTCTTCCTTATTCAGGATTGCCTGATAAAGATGGGCAATACTCCATCTCTGCGGAATATTATACTGGAACAGTTCCATCAGTTCCTCAGAAGCCTGTGCAGTGATATTATTTCTCCAGGTACGGAAAGGAACCAGAAGCTCTCCTTCCTTATTAAATGGCATATAGCCATGCATCATAGCACTGACGCCAAGAGCTCCTACGCTTGTCAGCTCTACGCCGTATTTTTCCTTTACATCCTCTGCAAGAGCCTTGTAGCTGCCCTGGAGCCCCGCCTGGATATCCTCCAGATGGTAGGTCCAGATTCCGTCTTCCAGACGGTTTTCCCAGTCATAGCTTCCAGATGCGATCGGAGCATTTTCTGCATCCACAAGAACAGCCTTGATCCTGGTAGAACCAAACTCGATACCCAGAGCTGTCCTGTTATTTAAGATCATTTCTTTTGTTTCATTTACACCCATTGTAAATCCTCCCGGTTTTAATCATATCATGTTTTTATTATAATATCCTTCCGGTGAAACATCAATCTTTATCTTTCTTTTTCCATGCCCATCATTTTTTCTTTTTCGCAGAAGCCAGTACGGACTGGATTACAATGAAGAAGCACAGAAGGGCAGAAAGAACAATTCTTACCCACCAGCTGGAAAGTGAGCCCTGTGCAGTGATCAGACTGGAGATCGTACCTTTAATCAGAACACCGAACATAGTTCCGATAGGAGTTCCCACACCGCCGGAAAGAAGGGTTCCGCCGATAACTGCTGAAGAGATGGCGTCCATTTCAAGACCTTTTGCCTGCTCTACGAATCCGGCACAGCTGTTCAGGCAGAACAGGAAACCGCCAAGACCTGCAAGAAATCCGTTCAGTACATATGCCTTAAACATAGTTTTCTTTACGTCCAGACCCATCATCAGGGCACTTTGTTTATTTCCGCCGATAGCATAGAGCTTACGTCCGAATTTACGGTATTTCAAAAGGATCGCACAGAGAATCACTACGATCAGAGCGATCACAACTGTAGGAGGTATGTAAGCCGGGATAAATTTTCCTTTTTTATTTGTAGAACCAAAAGGCATATAGAAACGATAGTTTGCCCATTTCAAAAACAGTTTGTTTTTAATAGCGATCATATCTGTGCTGATGATCGCAGTCAGACCACGTCCAAAAAACATACCTGCCAGTGTTACAATAAAAGGCTGTATCCCCATATAAGTTACCAGATATCCCTGAACGATACCAAAAAGAAGGCCGATACCAAGCGCTGCCAGAACTGCTACATAAGCGCTTGCACCTTTATTTTCCATAAGATCTGCCATAACCATACATACAAGTGCAGTGACGGAGCCAACGGAAATATCAATTCCTCCCGTGATCATTACAATGGTAAGTCCACATGCAATGACAAGAAGTCCTGCATTTGATACAAACAGATTCAAAAACATCTGTGGTTTCGCAAAGCCTTTATCTGCAAAGATCACCATACCTGCCGCATACATAACAAAGAATAATACAATGGTGATCAGCAGAAGGAAGCCTGTACTTGTCATTTTCTTTTTCTGTTTCATGCTTTCTGCCCTCCTTCTGCCACTGTACCGGAAGTTTTTTTGTTTTTCAGTCCGGCAATAAATTTCTTAAATACTTCACTTTGAAGTGTTACAATAATAATAACAACGATCGCCTTATATACAGGAAGCTGGTCAGCTTTTACATTCATTGCATAAAGAGTTGTAGTCAGGGCCTGAATGGTATAAGCACCGATTACAGAACCTACCAGGCTGAATTTACCGCCTCCAAGAAAGTTGCCGCCAAGAGCAACTGCCAGAATGGCATCCATTTCCAGGTTCAGACCAATGTTATTTGCATCTGCAGAATAAATACGGCTGGATGCAACGATTCCTGCAATACCTGCCAGAACGCCACAGATCACATAGGTCAGAAATTTGATCATTGTAGAATTCAAACCAACCAGACGAGCTGCTTTGCCGTTAATGCCAACACTTTCAATATAAAGTCCAAGAGCTGTTTTTTTCAGGATCAGCGTAACGATCACAACTGTAACAATGGCAAAAAAGATTGGAGTAGGAATCGGGCACTTGCCGATATATCCGCCTGCCATTTTGTAGGAATCCACACGGATATAAGTGATCTGTCCGTTTGTAACAAGCTGTGCAATTCCTCGTCCTGCTGTATAAAGGATCAAAGTAGCAACCATCGGCTGGATATGCAGCTTTGCCACCAGAAATCCGTTAAATGCCCCGCATAATGCTGCTGCCAGAAGGGCTGCCACAACTGCAAGAATAAGAGGATTCTGATATTCCGTAACTGAAGTCTGTCCGCCGGAAAGGATCTGACAGCCTACCGCAGCTGCCACTGCCATTACCGCACCCACACTGATATCCTGTCCGCCGGAAGCTGCTGTTACCAGAGTCATACCTACCGCAAGGATGACCAGTTCCGAAGCACGGTTTATAACGTCAATAATATATCCGTAAAGGACACCGTTCCGAATAGATACATTAAAAAAGTCCGGTGTTTTTATCACATTGATCAAAAGCACGGCGATCAGGCACACAATAGGGAGAAAAAGTCTTGCGCTTGTGATCTTTTTTAATCTGCTGTTATTCATTCTTATCGTCACCTCCTGCAATGGCCTTCATGATGCTGCTCTGAGAAAGCTCGCTTTCCTCCAGCTCTCCTACCTTTTCGCCGTCTCGGAGAACTGCCATACGGGAACAGGTACGGAGCATTTCCTCTACCTCGGAGGAAATAAAGGTCACTGCCATTCCCTCGTCTGCAAGATCCAGCACAATCTTCTGGATCTCTGTCTTTGTACCGATATCAATACCTCTGGTTGGCTCATCCAAGATCAGATACTCCGGATTTGTCAAAAGCCATCTTCCCAGGATTGCCTTCTGCTGGTTTCCTCCGGAAAGACTCTTGATGGGTGTTTCACGGCTGGCTGTTTTAATCTGCAGCATGTCAATATACTTATCTGCCGCCTCTTCCATTTCCTTACGGCTTAATGGATGGAACATGCCGCGTTTTGCCTGAAGAGCGATGATGATATTTTCTCTTACGGAAAGATCTGCAATAATACCTTCCGCCTTACGATCCTCAGGAAGATATGCCATACCAAGCTTCATGGCGTCCAGAGGACTGTTGATCTTTACTTCTTTTCCATTAACTTTCAATGTTCCGCTGTCAGCCTTATCCGCTCCGTAAATAGCCCGTACCAGTTCGGAACGTCCTGAACCCAAAAGTCCGGTAAGACCAATAACTTCGCCTTTGTTGATCTTAATATTAAAGGGCTTAATGGTACCTTTATGTCCGATTCCTTCTGCTTCAATGACCGGAGTGGTTTCTGCTGTCTTTTTGCCTTCGTGGGCGCTCTTGATATCAGCCAGATCATCAAAATCCTTACCCATCATCTTGGCTACCAGCATAACACGGGGCAGATCCTTTGTCTCATATTCCCCTACCAGTTCACCGTTACGGAGAACAGTGATCCTGTCGCAGACTGCATAAACCTGCTCCAGGAAATGGGTAACAAAAATAATACCTACGCCTTCGTCACGAAGTCTTCTCATCAGCACAAATAATTTTTCTACTTCATCGTCATCCAGTGAAGAAGTAGGCTCATCCAGGATCAGCACCTGACATTTCATATCTACCGCGCGGGCTATAGCGATCATCTGCTGGATCGCCACCGAACATTCATCCAGCATCTGTGTCGGCGGTACATGAATATTCAGGCTTTCCAGAAGCTTTTCTGACCGTTCATTCATTTCCTTCCAGTTGATCATTCCCAATTTACGGGGCTCACGTCCGATAAAAAGATTTTCCGCCACTGTCAGATTCGGGCAAAGATTTACTTCCTGGTATACGGTACTGATACCGTTCTCCTGTGCCTCCTGAGGAGAATGATTAATGATCTCTCCTGTTTTTCCATCCATATGGATGGTTCCGCTCTCAAATTCATGCACACCGGTCAGAACCTTGATCAGCGTGGATTTTCCGGCTCCGTTTTCCCCCATCAACGCATGGATCTCACCTTTTCGTAAAGTAAAATCCACATGGGAAAGGGCACGGACACCGGTGAAATTTTTACTGATATCACGCATTTCCAGCACAACATTCTGTTCCATATTCTTTCCACCTGCTTTCCCTAAAAAACTGTTTATTCGTAAAAATGCTCCATTTCCTGCATTTTTGTCTGATTTTGAGCATAAAAGGAGCGTGGTCCACTGATCCGGGTTTTCCGAATTATGTGCCACGCTCCGGATTCATTTTCTGTTACTCAGCTTTCATAAAAGCTTCTGCATATATTAAAATCCTCTTTCAGATTTTTATTAATATGCACGTCCGTCGATGATCTCCTGTGTGATCGGTGTGATCTCATAGTCCTGATCTTCGATAGTTACAGATGTTACAGTATCATCAGATGCAAATGCAACTTCGTCTACATATGCCTGTTTCTCAACTTCTTCTCCTGCTTCCAGTTTCTGGATGATCTCCTCTACACGAGGTCCGTGAAGCGGGTTGCACTCTGTGTTCAGTGTGATCTTTCCTGCAAGTGTCTCAGTAAGACCTGCGTTTGTAGTATCGAAGGACATAACAAGAATCTGACCTTCTTCACCGCCTACTTCATAACCGGCTGCCTCAATGGCATCGATAGCGCCAAATGCCTCGTTGTCGTTCTCACAGTATACAACGTCGATATCGTCGCCGCTCTGTTTCAGGATAGACTCCATAACTTCCTGACCTTTTGCCTGAGTAAACTCACCGGACTGCTGTGCAAGTGTTGTCCAGTTGTCATGAGCCTCAACTGCCTCGTCAAATCCCTCTGTACGTCCGATCTGTGCAGAAGCGCCGATAGTTCCCTGGATATCCACCAGATTGATCTCCTCGTCGCCGCGGCCTTTTGCTTCCAGATATGCATCCAGCCATGCCATAGCTTTCTGACCTTCCAGTTTGAAGTTAGATCCAACCCATGCAGTGTAAAGGCTGTCATCAGATACGTCTACCATACGGTCAACGATGATAACCGGGATTCCCGCATCCTTTGCTTCCTGAAGAACAGTATCCCAGCCAGTTTCTGTTACAGGAGCAAGTACGATATAATCAACTTCCTGCTGAATGAAGTTACGGATCGCTGTAAGCTGATTTTCCTGTTTCTGCTGTGCATCGTCAAAGATCAGCTCATAGCCATTTTCCTCAGAGAAAGTAGATTTCATGGACTCGGTGTTTGCTGTACGCCAGTCAGACTCTGCACCAACCTGTGAAAAACCAACTGTGATTGTGTCCTCTGCTGCGTAAACGCTTGCTGTGGAACCTGCAAGTCCGGCTACCATTGCTGCTGTCATAACCGCTGCCATAATTTTTTTCTTCATGTTACATTTCCTCCCTTTACATTTTTGTTCGGTGTTTTTTAAGATGTCTTTATTATAGCGGAAACAGAAAAAAACTCCATAGAATATTTTCGGAAAAATGTGTGGTCTTTTATCATTTTTTTGTTTCTGTCTGAGCAAATTGATTTTTTTATGATAAAAGTTGATTTTTTTATGACGGGAGTTTAATTTTTTCACCAAGACGTACTTCAACTGCCGTTCCTTTTCCTTCTTCTGACTCTATTTTCATTCCATAGCCTTCTCCATAATACAGTCGGAGACGTTCTGCAACTGCCGACAGACCGAAACCGGCCCTTTCTCCCGTACGAATTGCTTCCTGGATCTCATAGAGCCGTTCCGCAGTCATTCCCTGTCCGTTATCTCTTACCCGCAGGATCAGATCTTTCCCTGCTCTTTCACCTTCGATCAAAATCTTTCCTCCGCCTCTTTTGTTCTTGATTCCATGATAAAGAGCATTTTCGGCAAGAGGCTGCAGAGTCAGCTTGGGAACCATCATTCCGTTAAACTCCTCCGGTATATGAATCTCAAATTCCAGAATATCCCGGTATCTGGACTGCTGGATTTCCAGATAACTGATAGTGTGGCGTTTTTCTTCCGAAAGAGGAATCACATCTTTTCCCTTGGAAAGAGACGTCCGGAAAAAAACTGAAAGGCTGGATATCATATCTACAGCGTCATCAGGCTGTCCACCCTCGATCAGCCAGATGATCGTATCCAGAGTATTATAAAGAAAATGAGGATTGATCTGTGCCTGAAGAAGCTGGAGCTGAGTAAGATGCTGCATCTCTTCTTCCTTTTTTACATTTTCCAGAAGATGTTGTATCTTTTCTGCCATTCTACGAATCCCGGCGTCCAGTTCCTCTATTTCCATACTGTCTGCACTGATTTCGGAAATCTCAAAATTTCCTCTTCCCACCTCTTTTACATTTCCAAGGATCTCTGTCACCGGTCGGGTGATACTCCGTGAAAACCGGAAAGAACGGCGCAGAAGAATTACAATCGTCACAAAAAAAAGCAGGGCGATTCCGCTTACAAGGATATATACTCTTCTTGTCATGATGGATTCCATATGCACCAGATACATGGATTCATTATAAATAAAATTCTGCATTTCCTCCATGATAAGACCGGTAAGGATACGGATATTGTTGTCCATAAAGGTCATTCTCTGACCATAAGATTTAATTTCTGTAAGCTGTTTCATTCTCTTTGCGAGATTTCCCAGATAGGCTTCCAGATGCTTGATATTTTTGCGGCTTTCACCATTAAACGTATTTGCCTGAAGCTTTGAAAGGGTATCTTCTGCCGCTTCTACTGTTTTCATTACTTCCGGAAGATAGCTGTTTTCTTTGGATCCTATGGCAATATAGTACATTTCCAGATCAATGTCATCTTTAAAATGAAGATTGAATTCACTGCTTACCGCCAGATTCTCCGAAAGCCGGTCATATTTTGACACATACTGGGATACAATGATCAAAAGCACGACCATCAGAACGGTCATAGGAAGCAAAGTATTCAAAAGAATCTTTTTTATCTTCGCTTCCAGGCTGATCTGTTTCATCCTTTTCCCTCCCCCGTCTTTCGGTATTCACTGGGAGTCATTCCCTGAGTTTTCTTAAAAAGATAACTGAAATAATGGGCGTCCTTATATCCCACCTCTGAAGCAATCTCACTGGAGCGCTTGCCAGTACACCTGAGAAGCTCTCTGGCATGACGCATGCGCAGAGAAGTAAGATACTCAATAAAAGTCTGTCCCATATTCTGACTGAACAGTGCGCTGAAATGATTGGCGCTGATATTGGCCACCTGTGCTGCTGTATTCAGGGAAAGAGTTTCTTCCATATAATGTGTATCTATGTATTCAATGGCTGATTTCAGGATACTGCGGTTTTTATTTCCTGAATTCTCATCGCGAAGCATAACAGCCTTTTTTATGATCTCTTCTGCATATTTTACTGCGCTTTCCATAGAACGGGCTCTTTCTTCCAGAACCTCTTCGGTGTCATGATTTTCCAGATCTCCTGCTTCACAGCCCAGGTTTTTCAAAAATCCAAGGACAGAAAATCTGACATTCAGTATTACATAATTACGAAACACAAAGGATTCCATGGCTTCATGACCGATAGCCTGAAAATAATCTCTGACAAAATCTTCCGTTTCGTCCAGAAGACCGCTTCCAAGAAAACGTTCCAGAATTGCCGGATTCAATACATTAATATCAATTTTTTTAAGATAACGGCTGTCATTCTTTTGTATTTTTTCTTCCTGCTCCAGTTCTTCATAATACAGAATATTTCCATCATAAAGATATCTGCGGGAAAAAGCCTTTGCTGCCGCATGATAACTAAGCTTCATGCTGCTCAGACGTTCTACAGGCTGTCCCACAGCAAGAAACCAGTCATGTCCGCAGCCGCTTCCCAGGGTTTCCCGGATAAATACCGCACATTTCTCTGTATTTTCGCCGGGGCTGCTTCTCTGCTCCTTTACAAGCACACCATAGCTGAAGGCATTGTTCCTGAACAACATGGCATAAGGATTATCCACAAAAAAGCTCTCCATTTTTTCACGTTTCTGGGCCTCCCATTCCGAATACTCCTCGGAAGCTCCCGCAACACCTCTTCCTGCATCCATTGTAAAAAGCAGAATGTTATAGACCTCCGCAACAATATCCAGACCCAGCTGATCTGCCTTTTTATATATTTCCCCTGTATCCATGCTTCCGCTGATCAATGCCTCAAAAAAATCCCGGCTGCTGTTTCTTTCATACTCCTGGATTTCTCTGCGAAACTGCTCATAATATTCCCTCTGCCCCTTTTCCTGTTCCCAGCGGTTTCTGATCTCTGTAAGCCTCTCCAGAAAAGCATTTTTTGTAATCGGCTTCAAAAGATAATCCTCAACTCCTATGCCGATCGCCTGTTTGGCATAATTAAAATCATCATAACCGCTGAGAATCACGATCTTCATTCCAGGAAAGTCTTTTCTGACCATTTTGCTTAATGTCAGCCCGTCCATAAAAGGCATTTTTATATCTGTAATAAGCAGATCCGGCTTCAGCTTACGGATCATAGGAAGAGCCACTTCCCCATCCGGAGCCTCACCTGCCAGTTCATATCCATACTGCTCCCAGGGTATCATTTTTTTGATATTTTCCCGGACCACAAACTCGTCTTCCACCAAAAAAGTTCTCAGCATTTTTCATTCCTCCAACCTTATATTCCGTTTTATTTTATAACTTACATGGAAATGATACAAGGTATTTTTGAAGAACAGCCCGATTACTGTTCACCGCAGCGCTATCTGCCGACAGGCTCATTGAGTTTTATGGAAATTTAATATTTCAACTGCTATACCACACCATCTCTGTGTGATAAAATATTTTTGATCGCACAATTCCTTCATTATTTACTTTTTATAATATTTTCAGGAGAAAAAAATGACAGAAAAAGAATTTCTTGATACTTTATATGAACAACTTTCAGACCAGATCCCTGATTCAAAAGCATCTGCACATACACAGTATTATCAGGATTATATTAGAAATGAAGTACGAAATGGAAAAAATGAACAGGATGTCCTTCAGTCTCTTGGGGATCCTCGTTTAATTGCGAAAACACTGATCGATACCGGTGCAGAACCTGATTCTCGTTTTGAAGCCAGTCAGGAAGAAGTATATCATTCCAATCAGTCAAAGCACCACCGCTACCGCCTGGATCTTTCCACCTGGTATGGGAAACTGATCGTGATCCTTACCGCAGCAGCAGTGCTGATCTTGCTTTTTCTGGCAGTCAGCTTTATGCTTCCGGTAATTCTGATAGCCGGAGCTGTACTTTTTCTCATATCCTGGTTCAGAAAAAGGAGATAGCTCTATGCCCATTCCGGCAGATAATAAATCTGCTGCTTTCCTGTAGCTGTATTTTTTGTTATCTGGGCTTTTATATAAATAATTCCTGAATGGAACATGACCTGATTCAGCTAGTTTTTATTTTACTTGTGCAGTGTACACAAAGGTTTCTTTATATTTTCATACTCACTGTACAAAGAATACATACACTTTTGATAATTTTTTGACAAACCATTGACAAACACCAATGAATATGTTACCATTTCAACATCAATTTTAAAACGTCTCTGACAACTGACGGAAACGTGGAAAACCACAGGGGAATCAGAGAACAGTGAAGCCGACCGTCTGGGCAGTATTTGATCCACTTTCAGATACTGTCCTTTTTTTACCAGGGCTTCCGTTTATGAAAGGAGAACAAACTTATGGGATTCAAGAGTGACATCGAAATCGCACAGGAATGCGAAATGAAACCAATTACTGAAATTGCTGCAAAAGCAGGTATCGACGAAAAATATCTGGAGCAGTACGGCAAGTACAAAGCAAAAATCGATTACAATCTTCTGAAAGAAACTGATAAACAGGACGGCAAACTGATCCTTGTTACCGCTATCAACCCGACACCAGCCGGCGAAGGAAAAACCACTACTACTGTAGGTCTTGCAGACGGTATGCAGAAACTTGGCAAAAATGTTATGGTAGCTCTTCGTGAGCCGTCTCTCGGACCGGTATTCGGCGTAAAAGGCGGCGCAGCAGGCGGCGGACATGCACAGGTTGTTCCTATGGAAGACATCAACCTTCATTTCACAGGCGACTTCCATGCGATCGGCGCAGCTAACAACCTTCTTGCAGCAATGATCGACAACCATATCTTCCAGGGCAACGCTCTTAACATCGACCCAAGAAAGATCACATGGAGAAGATGCGTTGACATGAACGACCGTCAGCTTCGTAACGTAGTAGACGGCCTTGGCGGAAAAACAAACGGAATGCCTCGTGAAGACGGTTATGACATCACCGTTGCTTCCGAGATCATGGCAGTTCTCTGTCTTGCAAGTGATATCAAAGACCTGAAAGAACGTCTTTCCAGAATCATCATCGGATATACATATGGTAAAGTTTCCGAGCAGAAACCGGTAACAGCCGGTGATCTTCACGCTGAAGGCGCTATGACAGCTCTTCTGAAAGATGCCCTGAAACCAAACCTGGTTCAGACACTTGAGCACGTTCCTGCAATCGTTCATGGCGGACCATTTGCTAACATCGCTCATGGATGTAACTCTGTAACAGCTACTAAGATGGCTATGAAGCTTGCTGATTATGCAATCACAGAAGCTGGATTCGGCGCTGACCTTGGAGCAGAGAAATTCCTCGATATCAAATGTCGTATGGCAGGTCTGAAACCGAACGCTGTTGTTGTAGTTGCAACTGTTCGTGCTCTGAAATACAACGGCGGTGTTGCCAAAGCTGACCTTAATAATGAGAACCTGGAAGCTCTTGAAAAAGGTCTTCCGAACCTGCTGAAACATGTAAGCAATATCACAAACGTATACAAACTTCCATGTGTAGTTGCTATCAATGCTTTCCCGACAGATACCAAGGCAGAGCTTGATCTTGTAGAAGCTAAATGTAAAGAACTTGGCGTAAATGTAGCTCTTTCCGAAGTATGGGCTAAGGGCGGCGAAGGCGGAATCAAACTTGCAGAAGAGGTTATCCGTCTTGTAGAAGAGCCAAATGACTTCACATATTCCTATGAACTGGAAGGCTCCATCGAAGACAAACTGAACCAGATCGTTCAGAAGATCTACGGCGGCAAGAGAGTTGTCCTTACAGCAAATGCTCAGAAACAGGCAAAACAGCTTGAAGATCTGGGATTCGGCAACTGCCCGATCTGTGTTGCAAAGACACAGTACAGCCTCACAGACGACCAGACCAAGCTTGGCGCTCCTACAGACTTCGAAGTAACTGTACGTAACCTTAAGATCTCTGCTGGTGCAGGCTTTATCGTAGCTCTTACAGGCGAGATCATGACCATGCCTGGTCTTCCAAAGGTTCCGGCTGCAGAGAAGATCGATGTAGACGAAAACGGAAAGATCACAGGTCTGTTCTAATCACGGTCACTCATAGATACTCTATAAGTAATATAAGAACCCCCATCCGGAATCGAACCCTTTCCGGATGGGGGTTTCTGCTTTGTGTGCTGTTCTGGGAAATATTTATTTTACTCTTTCCAGATATTTTTTTACAGCCTGTCTGGTTTCCTCAACTGCTTCCCAACATTCTTCTACATCTTCTTTTCCGACAATAAATGCACCGTCTCCAGGATATCTTGTAGAAAAATAATATCCGTCTGCCTGCAAGATTACTTTCCAGTTTCCTTCAAATTCCGGAAGTTTCTCCTGTACAAATCTTCTCAGAAATCTCAACGAATGCGTCTGAAGACTCCGCGTTGTATCACAATCCAGCACATAAATATCAATCAAGTGCTTCAGATATCTCTCACAGATATTCTGTGCAGCGGAACACATAATATTGCCTACACGTCCTTCTTGTTTATCTTTCAAAAGAAACTGATAATCATTCTCTGCCAGATCAAAATAACTTACGCTTTTTTCCATATTAGCTTCCCCTCTTTTTTTATGTTTTCGTTAAAACGATAACTGATACTGAATTCTTCCCCTGACGAAAACTTTAAATCCACCTCTGGAAGATCATACTGTTCCGGTATCACTTCCGCTCTCATCTTTCTCATAATCTGAGGAGGCGTATTTTCTGGTATTTTAACCAAAAGATCTACATCCGACCAAAATTTCTGTTCTCCTCTGGCATAACTCCCATAACTGTATATTGCCGTTACATATTCAGAAAAATCTGTACAAAGTTTCTGTACGGCCTGATCCAACGCTTTTTTATGACGATCATCAGCCATGCCCTTTTCCTCCCCTTTCCTAATACACTATATTCTTAACTTCAGTGTAGCACATCCCTTCTTTTATTACCATGAATTTCATAGTTTTTATGAAACAAAAAGACTGTACCCGGATAAATTCTTTCCGGATGGGGTTTCTGCTTTATCTTACAGAGAAATCTTCCTCATCTCTCCATCATATACAAATCGTTTCTCCGCCTTATCCCCTTCCAGGATCACGCGGCATTCACGTCCTTTCAGCCCCTGTACAAAGGTATGCTCCGCAGCCCCGATGGTCAGGCAGCGTTCATCATCCTTCCAGCGAAGCAGAATCTGATTATACCTGCCCTGCTCGTAAGCGTATCCGTCTCCGTCATCCTCATACAGAACAAAACTTCCGTCTGCCCCCGGATAAATATGGATCTCAAAGGGTGTATTCACCACTTCATCTGCATAGCGCATTCTCTGCTCCATAGGAATGATCGCCCCGGCCTTCACAAATACCGGAATACGATCAAGAACTGCATCTGCTTCAATCTCTGTGCCGCCCTCATATACCTTCAGAGTGTGGAAATCATACCATTTTGTTCCTGCCGGAAGGTAACAGTTCCAAATTTTCTCACGGTCAATGGTGCGGTTTTCCTTCTCATAATACATGGGTTCTGTTACCGGACATACCAGGATACTGTCGCCAAACATATACTCCTCACCCATAGCTGCCGCACGTTTATCTTCAGCAAAGTCAAAGAGAAGGCTTCTCATCATCGTGTAGTCATCTTTCCAGACCCTTGCTGCATTGGAGTAAATATAAGGCATCAGCTTATATCTCAGCTTAATATTTTTTACGAGAGCGTCATAAAAAAGTTCACCAGACTTACCAAAATTCCATACCTCTCTCGGTGTGTCTGTACCATGTGAACGGAACACAGGAAGGAAAACACCCTGCTCAAGCCAGCGTACATACAGCTCTCTGTAACCGTAATCGTCCACTCCTTCCTCGTAATCTCCTCTCCAGAACCACTTGGGTGTAGGATCCTCATTACAGGAGCATCCCCTGTGCTGCCAGTTCTCATTTACCGTAAAGAAACCTCCAATATCAAGAGTCCAGTAAGGCATACCGCTCATGCACATGTTCAGCCCTTCATGGATCTGTTTTTTCATTGTATCCCAGGATGCAAAAATATCTCCTGACCAGAGTACGGTTCCAAATTTCTGGCTGGATGCATAGCCGGAACGGGTCAGATTCAGCACACGTTTGTCCGGGTTGGCTTTTCTCTGATTCTCATAAATACCCTGAGCATGAGCCGCTGCATAAAGATTCGCGCGCTCTGCTCCCAGAAACTTACAGTGTTCCTGACCTACCAGCTGAAATCGCTCCCATGGCTCTCTCTTGAATTCGCCGTTCCAGTCCGGTCCTGAAAAAGGCTCTGTGGAATCACACCACCAGGAGTCAAAGCCGCCGGAAAACAGCTCTCTCTCCGCCTGCTTCCAGTAAATTTCCCTTGCTTCCTCAGAAAAGGCATTGTATGTGGCATAATCATAAAAAAGGTGTCCCGCCGCCTTCATTTCTTCGTAATCCTCTGTGCCGGAATTCATATTCGGCCATACAGAGACCATAGAATGTACATGCATATCATGAAGCTTCTGATTCATCTCCGTCAGATTTGGATAGCGTTCTCTGTCCACACGCTTGTTGCCCCATTTACCCGGTTCCCAGGTGTTCCAGTCCTGAACCACACAATCCAGAGGAATATCAAGATCACGGTATTTCTTTGCAACAGCAACTACTTCGTCCTGGTTTTTGTAAGCTTCTTTTGACTGCACATAGCCAAACGCCCACTTTGGCAGCATAACGCACCGTCCGGTAAGCAGACGAAAGCCCTTAATAATCTCATCCAGATTCTCACCCTTGATAAAGTAATAATCCAGCTGCTCGATCATATCCAGATACAGCCAGGAGCCTCTGCAGTCGTCATTGAAAGTCATCAAAGAACCGCAGTCCACCAGAATTCCGTATCCCCTGTCTGACACCAGAAACGGAATCGGAATACGCATATTATGCTGATAAAGATACTGAACGTTTCCCCGATAATTATAAATACCCTCCTCGCCCTGTCCAAGACCATGGATCTGCTCGTCCGGCTCCCAGCAGAAATTCAGTTTTCCATGGTAAGCCATATGGTCTTCTACAGCTTTCAGATTCTGTACAAAATTTCTCTCGCCGTCTACTGTCTGTACTCTTTCGATAACAGGCTCCTCACCGCCTGTAGAGTACACCATAAGAGGAGCTTCTGTCAGTTCCTTAGCCCCCTCTTTTAAAAGCACATGTCCGTCAGCAGCATCCTTCCACACAAATCCGCCATTTTTCCTGTCCGCTTCCAGAAGAATCTTCCCGGTCTGAAAAACCGTCTTTTCTCCAGACTCACAGACTGTAAAAACACTTTCCGGGATCGCCTCAATGCCGATAGGGGATTTTTCTTCCCAGTTTTCTCTTTTTGTGTAAGAGCATCTGACAATGTTGTCACGAACTGCCTGTACTCTGCAGTTTCCGCCTTTTAATTGAAATTCCCATTCATTTTTCTGCATAATTCCCATAATGCTTCTCCTTTGTTTTCAGATTAAGCAGAAAAAGGGCATCAGCCCTTTACTGCTCCGGCGGTCTGGCCGCCTACGATGTGCTTCTGGCACACCAGATACATAATGATAACCGGCAGACAGGTCAGAAGGATATCTGCGCAAATCAGGTTCCAGCTCTTGGAATACTGTCCGAAGAAGTTGTATACAGCCAGCGTCATTGGCCATTTTTCGGAAGAATTCAGGAAATACAGAGGCATTACAAATTCATTCCATGTATTCAGAAAACAGAGAACTGCTGCTGTCACCATACTTGATTTCATCATCGGCATAATAATATTGAAGAAAAGTCTCCACGGTCCACAGCCATCCAACACAGCCGCCTCATCCAGATCCACCGGAACCTTGGATACGAAACCGTAAAGAAGAAATACCGAAAACGGAAGCTGCAGAGCAACATAGAGGAGGATGATACCCAGTCTTGTATCGTTTAGCTGCGTTACCTGCATTACCTTCATCAGAGATACATAGTTAATGGGGATCACGATACCCAGAACCATGTACATATACAGTCTGTTGTCAGCCTTGCCGCGTCTTCTGGCCAGCACATAAGCCGCCATGGAAGCAAGAATCACTGTGATAACAGTTGCACAGCCTGCATAAAGAAGGCTGTTCAGGAAGCTGGTTCCCAGCTTTCCTTTTTCAATGACAACAGCAAAGTTACTGAATTCCCATACCTCCGGAAGCTTCAGAGACAGTGTAAGCGCCTCAGAATCCGGCTTGAACGCATTAATTACGATCAGAAGAAGAGGGATCAGCATAATCAGCGAAATAATCCATGCAAGGATATTTTTTAATACTGTCAGGACGGTTTTCTTGGTTTTCGCATTCATTACTCGATCACCTCGTCTTTCGTCAGAATTTTAATCATAAAGTAACCTACAATCACCATAAAAATGAACATAACGGAACTGATCGTGGTACCTGCCGCGTACAATCCCTGGGAGAACTGTTTGAACACTGCTGTGTACATAACCTCTGTTCTGTGTCCCGGGCCTCCGTTTGTCAGGGCATATACCATATCGAACACCTTCAGTCCGTAAAGTACGTTCAGGACAATGGTTACAGCCAGTGTCTGCTTCAGCATCGGAAGGGTAATGTAGGTAAATTTCTTAAATCCGTTGGCTCCGTCAATACTTGCCGCCTCATAATAAACATTGGGGATCGCAAGAATACCAACGATCAGGATCGTCATGATATATCCTGTTCCACGCCAGATATCAACTCCCATAACAGACCAGAATGCAATCTGCGGATCCGTAAGCCACCTCTGTGTCAGGCTCTCCAGGCCAATCATACGCAGTCCTTCATTGAGAAGACCATTCTTCGGATTCAAAATAGAAGTAAATACAAGACCAATGATCAGGATAGAAAGAACAGACGGCATATACATGACACCTCTGTGAAAATTCTTTGCCTTGATATTTCTGCTGAGGGCAAGGGCAAATAAAAGTCCCAGTCCTGTCTTGGCGGCAGTAGTCACTACTGTAAATAAAAGCGTGTTCAGTATGTACTGCAGATAATCCTGATTTCCGCTGAATACATCCATAAAGTTTTTAAAACCGACAAAATTCAGCTCCCTTGAATATGCCGACCAGTCTGTAAAAGAATAGCCGATTCCGATGATCCCTGGAATTACAGACAGCGCTGTGTAAATAAAAATCGCGCCTGCTGCAAAATACCATGGATAAATCCTTGATTTTTTCACGAAATTCTCCTCCATTTCTCTTTGTTTTTCTTTATTTTAGGGTAAAACGCATAATTTTCCCATGCACTCATCTGTTTTATTTATGTATTTTTTTAACCAGATGTGATACAATGGCAAAAGATAAAATCGGAGGTGTACCTTATGTTTGCCAGACACGGAAAAAAGAGCATCCAGTCGATTCTGTTTTACCGCTTTTTGTCGGTAACAGCGGCTCTGCTGATCGTAATTTCAGCAATCGTCTACCTGATCCAGTACACAAAAATGTACAAAAACATGGAAAATGATATCATCCGCACAAGTTCCAGTATTGGTAACGCCATTGACCTGCAGGTCAGCCAGATGGATAATGTATGTCTCAATGTGATCAATTCCACTTCCGTTAAAGATACCTTTGCCGACTGGATCTCCAATAAAAATGCTTCCGCCTATGAGCGCCGCCAGCAGCAGAACCAGTTGAGCAACTCCCTTATTTCCATACGGGGAATCGATACTTCCATCCGTCAGGTGAATCTTTATTCTATGGAAGCAGAGGGATACGGTGTGGGCAATTATTATGGCAAACTGTCCTCAGACACATCTGATCTTTCCTGGTATGAGGGCGCTATAAAAAAAGACGGCTACCGTTTTTTTCAGGCAGACAGACATCCTCTTCGCTCCCGGCACTCCGGAACCGAAGCTGACCGGCTTTATTTTTCTCTTTATCGTATGTACTTTGACAATTACCATAACCCTGCAGGATTTGTAGAAGTAAGTAAATATTACGACAAACTTTTTGCCGAAGCTATTTCTCCCACTACTGCATTCAGTCTTGATATCACCGTATATGATGATGACGGCAGACAAATTTACCCGAATCCTGCCTCCGGCGGTGAAAAACGATTTGATTATTACACCGAACTTCCATCCCAAAAGCTTTCCTCAGGCAGCGCCCGTGTATACAACCATATAAAACATCAACAGGAATTTGTCACGATCTGCCCTTTAAAATACAGTGGTTTTACTGTGGCAGCCGCCATTAATAACACAAACTTTTATAGCCCTATACTTGTCAGTCTTATGTGGATTCCCCTTCTGGCTCTGAGCCTGTTTGTAGTATGCTATTTTGTAGCAGGATTTTTAAGCCGCAGGCTTGCCCAGCCGCTGACAGAAATGCATCAGTTCCTGTCGCAGTCTGATTCCGCCGGAAAGTTCCGTCAGATCGATCTGAAGGATTCCGGCGTAATAGAAATCGACCGTCTGCGCGACTCCCTGAACAGTTCCATCCGCGCCCAGGAGGCTGCAACAGAATCCCTTCTTGTTATGAAGGAATCAGAGATACAGGCCCATATGCTTGCCCTTCAGGCACAAATGAACCCTCATTTTCTCTACAACTCCCTGAATACCATCGGCGCTATGGCTGAGGAAGGAATGACAGAGGAAGTCACCTCTATGTGCCAGGATATCACCTCCATTCTCCGCTACATATCCTCTGATAAGGAATCTGTTTCCACGGTGGAGGAAGAGCTGGAGCACTGTTCTCTTTATTTAAACTGTATGAAAATGCGTTTTAAAGATAAATTTACATATGAATTTGACATTGACGACAATCTGTTGGAAATGAAGATTCCCAAGCTGTGCATTCAGCTTCTTATTGAAAATTCAGTAAAATTTGTGTCAAAAACAGCTCCGCCCTGGCATATCCGCATTGAGGGCTACATTGATGCCGGACAGTGGCTGATCTCTGTAAAAGACAACGGTCCCGGCTTTGACCCGGAGGTAGACAGACATCTCCGTTCTCAGATGGATGAGATCCTGAAATACAGCCGGCTTCCCAGCCTGGAACTGGACGGCATGGGAATTCTCAATATCTTTATTCGCTTTTATCTTCTGTTCGGGCACTCCTTTTTATTCCAGTTTGGAAATCTGCCTGAAGGAGGTGCTTTTGTAATTGTAGGAGGACGTTTTCATGAAAAAGATTAAACATTATAACATCATGCTGGTTGAAGACGAAGAACTGCTCCGCCAGTCTCTTGCCAGACACATTGATGCTCTGGACAACGGCTACAAAGTAATCTGTCAGGCAATGGACGGACAGGAGGCTCTGGATGCCCTGAAACAGGAAGATATCCATCTGATCATCACAGATATCCGTATGCCTGTCATGGATGGACTTACCCTTGCCCGCAATGTCCACCAGCAGTATCCTCATATTCTTACCATAATCCTCTCCGGCTATGCAGACTTCCAGTATGCCCAGGAGGCTCTGCGCCAGGGTGTTTTTGATTACCTCCTGAAACCGGTATCCCAGGAAAATCTGGAAAGCACGCTCGGAAAGGCAAGCCTTGCTCTCCAAAAATACTACGAGCTGGAAGAAGATACCTCCATGACCGGAAAGGATGCCCAGGAGATTGTAGACTATGTGGTTCTCTATATCCGTAATCATTATATGGATGATATCGACTTTTCTGACCTTTCTTCCCGCATGGGATTCAGTTCCGCTTATCTCACAAAACTGTTTAACAGGCATGTGGGAAATACTCCGCTGAAATACCTTACAGATGTACGCATCCACGAAGCGAAACACCTTCTGTTAAATACCTCCCTTCCTATCCGGGAAGTCGGCGAGAAGGTTGGGTATCCGGATCAGTTCCATTTCAGCAAAACCTTCCGTAAACTTACCGGAATAAATCCCACCGCATACCGTCAGAAACTGCTGGAGGATGAAAAGTAAAATAGCAGAAAAGGCACTGCCACTGCGGCAATGCCTTTTCTGTTATTTTACTTTTTATTTCTTATTTCCAGGCTTCGTCACCAACTGCCTCTGCCTGTGTTGCACGTCTTTCGTCGATTGCATTCAGAACATCCTCAGAAGTCATGTCGCCAATGAACATGGATACGATATCCTGGGTCAGCTCTGTCCACTGCGGGTTCAGATATTTAATAGTATCCTGGAATACTGTTCCCTGTTTCTCAGCAGATGCAATAAACTCTTTTGTCTCATCACTGTAGGAAGGTGTCTGGCCAACCTCAAACGGAAGGTTCTCAATCTTATCGCAGTTGTCGATCATGTACTGTACGCTGTCGGCAGAAGCAATGTACTCAAGGTACTGTTTTGCTTCTTCCTGATGTTCAGAACCGGAATATACGAATCTGGATGGTCCAACCGGATGTACGTTCAGGACATCGTTATCAAGAAGCGGAATCTTGAACATGCCGAAATCTTCTGCTGTATAAGCTCCCTCAGAAGCTTCTGCGATTGCCGGAATCTGACCTGGTTTTTCAAGAGCCATTGCATACTCGCCTGTTCCAAGATACATAAGAAGGTCTGTGTACTCATCAGACAGATAGTTGTCACCGAAGTAACCCTTCTGTGCCATATCATTCAGCTGGTCAAGAGATTCTTTCAGCTCAGGAACATCTGCAAACTTAATCTTATTGTTATTCAGATCGTCTACAATGTTTGGAACAAGATCCTCATATTTTCCGCCGATCTCAGTAAACCACATAGTCTGATGCCAGCCGTCTGCACATGGCTCGTAAATAGGAGTCACATCATTGTCAAGAAGTGTCTGACATACTTCCTCAAACTCTGCGAATGTAGTCGGAACCTCCAGTTTATTTTCTTCAAAGATCTTTTTGTTATAAATCACATAATAATCTGTGGAAACATCAAAGTATGTCATTCCGTAAACTTTATCTCCTACAGAAGTCTGCTCTTTCGCAAACTCATCATAGGTTTCTACCCATGGCTGATCAGAAAGATCTACTGCATTTTCTTCTACATTATACTGGGAGACAATATCAAATGCTCCTGCCTGTCCGCCGAAGATATCCGGACCCTCGCCGCTGTTCAGCTTTGTCATCAGCATATTGTAATACTGGTCAGCCGGAACGATCTGATAATCAACCTTGATTCCTGTCTCTTCCTCAAATTTTTTTCCAAGTTCCATCTCAGCATCATATACCCAGTCCTGACTCGCCATTACGGTAATTGTTGTATCGCCTTCTGCATGAACAGTTTCCGCATATACCGTAACAGATCCTACTGTCATTGCACCACACAGCAGTGCAGCCACTAATTTTTTCTTCATCGTAAAAGCCCTCCTGTTTTTTGATGTTTTTATCATACCAGCACATTCACCAAAAGGACATGGAAATTGCGCGGTTCTTTTTGTCATTTTTTAACTTACAATACGGTGTTTACCTTTTCTCATTTCTGGGAGGCTTTCCTACATGCTTTTTATATAAACGATAAAAATTAGATATATTGTGAAATCCACATTCCATGGCAATTTCTGTAACGCTTTTATCTGTGTCTCTTAAAAGCTCTCTGGCATGACTGATGCGAATACGGGTCACATATTCACTGAAGCTGATTCCGGTTACCTTTCTGAAATAGGATGAAAAATAATTTGAACTCATATAAGCTGCTGCCGCCACCTCATCCAGAGTGATTTTTTCACTGTAGTGAGTATCTATATAAGCAATCGCCTGCTCCAGACGCTTCATGGCAGTCTTTTTTTCCTTCAGCATTTCTCCGGATTTACTTTCATCCTGATAGGTACGGATCAGCATTGTAAGGATACGGAGAATATTGGCCTTGATCATCAGAGGATACCCTTCTTTCTGCTGCTGCCACTCTGCATAAATCTCCCGGATTCCTTTACGGATCTCATGACTTACCGGCTCTTCGCTTCCGATTCTGTTCTTAAAATTGCTTCCTCTTTCTACAAAGGGCTTCAGATATTCCGAATCAAAAACACTGAGCTTTTCTGCCACAAATTCCGGTGAAAAAATCATGACCAGAAGCCTCATATCTTCTCCCATCAGCTTCCAGCCATGAGCTTCCACATTATTAAAAATTATAATGTCTCCAGGTTTCATCATATATTCCTGGCCATTGACAAAATAATTGCCCTGACCTTTCTGTACATAAGTGATCTCAAAATAACTGTGCCAGTGAAAAGTATCCGGACGGCTGTTCTCATGATTCAGAATTACCTCTGATATCTGAAAGGGAAAATCCTTATCCAGTGCAATATTATCTCTGACAAGCTTCATCTTATCATGTCCTTTCTGCCTCTGTGTAAGGGCATAGTTTTTCAGACATTATAGCAAATTCCATTCCTCTCTTCCATCCCAAACTGTGTTTTTGCCCCATAAATATACAGATAAAAGTTACCGTTTACAATAACGGCAAAACCGCAGCCCGGGTCGGTTCATAACACCCTTTGCTGCGGTTTTTCTCATTGCAGAATATATTTTATATAGAATTTCAAAAGTGACCTTACGTTATCTTCCCAGTGACTCGCAGAAAGTTCCCTTTACATCGCTCCAGTTCTTTTCTGCATAGTCCAGAAGGTATACTGCCTGTTCCATGGACATTTCCGGGAACAGAAGGAAAAGGCTGTGAGAACCATACTTCTTTACAAGACGGTCTACATTTTTGATCCAGTCTTCAAATTCTCCGGAATAAACCTTTACCCAGATAGATTTTCCTGCCGCAATGGCTTTGTCATAAATCACATCCCAGTCAGGAAGCGTTCCGTCCGGACCTGCGTCTCCGCTGGTCCACTGAAGTGCATCAATGCCGTCAATTTCCATCAGAGCGTCCATATGCTTAATGGCCTGCGGACCATCCAGGTGGTAGAGGACGTGATCTACATTTTCAGACTGTACCTTCAGCGACGGCTGAATATATTTCCGGAAATCCTCCGGTGACATCATGGCAGAGAAGTCACACTGAAGCTTCACAGTTCTTCCCGGACCCCAGATCTGGAATACGGTATAGGCATTTCCGCCCTCATCATCCTTGATGGCATTATAAAAACGATCATAATACTCGTAGTAAACATCTGTTACTTCCTGGATACGCTCTCCAACCTTTTCCGGTTCGTCCAGAAGGTCAAATAATGTCTCCTGTGCTCCGCGAAGAGATGCCAGAACGTCAATGTTTTCCATCAGGTCAGGCATATCCACATAGAAGTCGTTTCCTGCCAGTTCACGGCAGCTCTTAACAAGATTGATATGTTTCTCAAACCATTTATTTTCCGGATCAAAGGCAAGCTTCGGAACACCGTCCCAGCCATCCAGACATTTATTAAACCATACGGTGTCTTCTTTAAATCCAATCTCCGATCCAAGATATGCTGCCAGAGATCCCGGTCCGAAATCAACGTTCAGATTCGGGAAACTCTCGCCAAGGAATGCATGAGTATCGCAGAAGAAACGATAACGGTCTACAATTCTCTGAGGATTCTGATATTTATCCTCCATATCCTTCCACATCAGCTCATCAGGCATATTATAGTATTTACCCTGGCAGATCTGACCCAGATATCCTCCGTCTACCGGGGTTCCGTCAGAATACTGTTCGATCTCCGGTCTTCTTGCGATCACGCACATCAACGGACGGCCTGTATTTTTGTGTGCCCAGTAGTTACGGAATTTCTCTTTTGTTTCCTCCCAGTTAAGCTTATAACCTTCTCCCGGCTTCGGAAGCTTTACTTTGCTGATATCAACCTTTGTTTTGTCAAAATTCACCTGAACTGCAGGTTCTTTTACAGATGCGGTTTCCTCTTTAACTGCAGCTTCTGCTTTTTCTGCTGCTTTTTTCTCTTCAAAGGCTTTCAGTTCCTCCTCAGAAAGGTCAAATTCTCCTGCTGCAGCTTTTGCACAAAATCCGGAATCTGCATATTTTTTTGCCTGTTCTGCCGCAGATGCCGCATCTTCTGTGTATGCGTCTGCGCCGATCTCATCTGCAAATTCCTGAGTGATCGGTGCTCCGCCTACCATGATCTTGATCCTGCTGCGGAATGGCTGCTCCAGAAGAGCTGCAACTGTATCACGCAGGGACGGCATAGTCGTTGTAAGAAGCGCAGACAGAGCAACAATGGTTGCATCCTTATGCTCGTTTACTGTATCAATAAAAGTCTGGATGGGAACGTCCACGCCAAGATCCAGAACCTCGAATCCGGCGCTTTCAAACATCATTCCAACCAGGTTCTTTCCAATATCATGAAGATCTCCTGCCACAGTACCAAGAATGATCTTTCCTGCACTGCCTGCCTCGCCGGTTGCAAGATACGGCTTCAAAACCTCGACGCCGGCTTTCATAGCACGGGCAGCTGCAAGCATCTGGGGAACAAAAATAATCTCTTTCTTAAAGTTTTCACCGACCACTGCCATGGCTCCGATCATTCCGTCATTCAAAATCGCAGTGGGATCGCAGCCTGCATCAATGGCATCCTGCACACATTTTCCGATTTCTTTGTTTTTTCCATCCTGGGTTGCCTTAAAAACAGCCTGCATTTTTTCATCTGCCGGAGTCTGAGGCGCCTGTACCGCTTCCTCTTCCACCGGTTTATCCTGGAATTTTCCAATATAGTTCAGACAGTATTCGTCTCTTTCCAGAAGTGCGTCTGTGGCATAGATCATTCCTATCATATTCTTGTTGGTAGGATCTACGATAGCGCTGTCCATACCTGCATTCATAGCAAGAACCATAAATGCCTGATTGATATTTTTTCTCACGGGCAAACCAAAAGAAATATTGGAAAGTCCGCTGGTAATGTGGATTTCCGGATATTCTGCCTTAATCTGGCGGCAGCAGTCTGCAAACACGGTAAGCGCAGTCTCATCTGTTGACAGAGTCACAACCAGGGGATCGATATGTAATCTTGACGGTGCGATCCCATACTCTTTTGCCTTTTCCATAATTCCATGGAAGACTTTCATTCTCCGCTCTACAGAATCCGGAATTCCGTCATTGTCACAAAGAAGAGCAACACATTCCCAGTCTGTATCCGCGATCACTGGAAAAATTGTGTCAATTTTATCTCCTTCCAGAGAAACGGAGTTTACCAGTCCCGGTCTTTTGCAAAATGGAATTGCTGCTACACAGGATTTTGCACTCGGACTGTCTACACAAATTGGTGTGTCCGTTACCTCCTGTACAAGATCAATCATCCATTTTAAAGTTTCTACTTCCACCTCTTCCTCAACGGAAGCACATACATCCAGAAATGTGGCGCCCGCTTCTGCCTGTTTTCTGGCTCTCTCTTTAATAAGTTCCGCATCCTTATCCGCAATAGCCTTAGCAACTGACGGAATAGATCCGTTCAGTTTTTCTCCAATGATTATCATGACATACCCTCCTGTATGTAATTACTGATGTTATTTTACTCCAGGAGGGCATATGTTTTCTTCTGCTATTTTTTTATTTATGTGTACTATTTTATGGATTATCTTTTATATTCTTCAGAACAGTTCTTTCATTGCAGGATAAAGTTTCCTGAACTTCTGATAGCGTTCCTCATATTTTGCCACCAGCTCCGGATCCGGCTCTACTGTATCTACCACATGAGCCATTTTTTTACCAATGGTCTCCACATCCGGATATGCGCCGCAGCCTACAGCCGCCAGCATAGCTCCGCCCATGGACGGACCTTCCTCTACCTGAAGAACGTCTACTTTCAGGTTCATAACGTTTGCAATGATTTTTTTCCAGAGAGGACTCCTGGCGCCGCCGCCGCAGATTTTTGTGCGCCGGATATTGATACCCAGTTTTCTGGCAACCTCCAGAGAATCACGAAGGCCAAAAGCCACGCCTTCCAGAACCGCCTGGGTCATATCGGCTCTTGTAGTGTCCATGGACATGCCGAAAAACACGCCTCTTGCATCCGGATTATTGTGCGGAGAACGCTCCCCCATCAGATACGGAAGGAAGAATACCGGGTTCTCTCCCAACCTGCTGATCGGAGCCTGCTCTGCTGCAAAATCCTTTGTCTGAAGGATGTCTTCCGCCCACCATTTGTTGCAGGAAGCAGCGCTCAGCATACATCCCATCAGATGATAGCTGCCGTCTGCATGACAGAAAGAATGAAGAGCATTGTTTTCATCCACACCAAATTCTTTACTGGAAATAAAAATAGTTCCTGATGTTCCAAGGGAAATATTGCACTGTCCGTCTCCTACCGTTCCCGTTCCGACAGCAGCCGCAGCGTTGTCTCCGGCTCCTGCAACAACCTTTACATTTTCGGAGAAACCAAGCTCTTCTGCAATGGATTTTTTGAGAGTGCCCACAACCTCCCAGCTCTCATAAAGCTTTGGAAGCTGCTCCTCTTTTACGCCGCAGATCTCCATCATTTCCTTTGACCAGCAGCGGTTTTTAACATCCAGAAGAAGCATTCCGGAAGCATCGGAAACATCTGTACAGAAGGATCCGCTCAGGCAGTAAGCAAGGTAATCCTTTGGAAGCATGATCTTTGCAATGCGGGCAAATTTGTCCGGCTCATTCTTTCTCATCCACAGGATTTTCGGCGCAGTAAAGCCTGCAAAAGCAATGTTTGCAGTATAAGAAGACAGCTTATCTTTGCCGATCTCATTGTTCAGGTACTCAGTTTCCTCCTGCGTACGTCCATCATTCCAGAGGATGGCAGGACGGATCACCTGATCGTTTTCATCCAGAGTTACAAGACCGTGCATCTGTCCGCCAAATCCGATTCCGGCTACTTCTTTGCGGTCAATATCCTTTGTCAGTTCCTTCATTCCCTCCATGCTCTGTGTAAACCAGTCTTCCGGGTTCTGCTCAGACCAGCCCGGATGCGGAAAATAAAGAGGATACTCTTTTGATACGATATTACAGATTTTTCCGGATTCCTCCATAAGCAGAAGCTTTACCGCAGAGGTTCCCAGATCGATTCCTATATAGTACATAATCTGATTCCTTTCTTTTATTATAATCCTGTTTTCTGTATATTTTTTCTTTAAACTACACATCCCGGGTTTCCCCGGGACGTATATTCCTGCTTTAAGCAGCGTATGTTTATGTCAGAATTCTATTATATCAGTATGCGTATCCTGCATTATCCCCATGGGTTTTCTGTAGGATATCTTACTCCCTTAGGCTGGTTGTAGCCGATTTCTTCAACCGGAACACCAATATATTTAAATACCTCAAACAGAGCTTTTCCATAATGTCCGAAAGCAACTGCACCGTGGTGCGGATAGCCTCCCTCGATCAGTACATGGCGGTAGAAACGTCCCATTTCCGGGATAGCAAACACACCGATAGAACCAAAGGATCTTGTGGCAACCGGAAGCACCTCACCATGAGCGATATAAGCGCGCAGCTTATTATCCGCGGTACTCTGAAGACGATAGAAGGTAATATCTCCCGGTTTAATATCTCCCTCAAGAGTACCCTGTGTCACTTCCTCCGGAAGCGCTCTTGCCATGATCATCTGATATTTCATTTCGCAGGAAACCAGCTTGCCGGAAGCAGTATTTCCACAGTGGAATCCCATGAAGGTATCCTTCAGTGTGTAGTTGTATTTGCCCTCGATGGACTCTTTGTACATATCCTTCGGAACAGAATTGTTGATGTCAAGAAGTGTAACCGCATCCTGGCTGATCACGGTTCCGATGAACTCGCTTAATGTACCATAGATATCAACCTCGCAGGAAACCGGAATGCCCTGTGCAGTAAGACGGCTGTTTACATAGCAGGGAACAAAGCCGAACTGTGTCTGGAATGCCGGCCAGCATTTTCCTGCAATCGCCACATACTTGCGATAACCTCTGTGTTCCTCTACCCAGTCTTTCAGGGTCAGCTCATACTGCGCAAGCTTCTCAAGGATCTCAGGTTTTTTATTTCCTTCGCCAAGTTCTTCTTCCATTTCTTTTACAACAGCCGGGATTCGCTCGTCACCTGCATGTTTGTTGTATGCTTCAAAAAGATCAAGCTCAGAGTTTTCTTCAATCTCAACGCCAATGTTGTAAAGCTGTTTGATCGGCGCGTTGCATGCAAGGAAGTTTAACGGGCGCGGTCCAAAGCTGATAATCTTCAGATTATTCAGTCCTTCGATTGCTCTTGCAATCGGAAGGAATTCATGGATCATGTCTGCGCAGTCCTCTGCATCCCCTACCGGATACTCCGGGATATATGCTTTTACATTACGAAGCTGCAGGTTGTAGCTGGCATTCAGCATACCGCAGTATGCGTCTCCACGACCCTGGCAAAGGTCATTCTGTGTTTCCTCAGCTGCTGCAATAAACATTTTCGGTCCGTCAAAATGCTTTGCAAGAAGTGTCTCGGAGATTTCCGGTCCAAAGTTTCCAAGGTATACGCAAAGAGCATTGCAGCCTGCTTTTTTGATATCCTCAAGAGCCTGCACCATATGGATCTCGCTCTCCACGATACACACCGGACATTCATAAATATCCTCTGCATTATATTTCTTTGTATAAGCTTCTACAAGCGCTTTCCTTCTGTTTACAGAAAGACTTTCCGGAAAACAGTCTCTGCTGACTGCTACAATTCCAACTTTTACTTCTGGCATGTTATTCATGATGTTTTCCTCCATTTTTCTTCACTGATATTCCTGTAGTTACCTGTCAGTTTTTATAATATCTTTATCTTAATCAATGGTGATATTTTCACCCTTCAGACCACAAAAAGCTCCTTCAATCCCTGCTTCTTCATGGGCGATCAGCCATTTATTCTTTGCTGTTATCAGCACATCCTCACCGGTGTTTCCCAACGGAAAATTAAGTTCCGTATTAGTCCCCTTCGGAAGAACTACCACACACTGAAAACCGCTCTCATTTACATTACATGGAGCATAATGCAGCGTAGTGGCATATACCTCGACAGCTGTACCTGCCGGAACAAGGAAGGCCTCGATCTTAGCTGTATCATAGGTAAAATCGTCCTCAATATCTTTCTGCTCTCCAATCAGCAGGACAAGATCTGTGGCCGCCACATTCACCTCTGAATTTCTGTGATATTCTACTGCATTCAGCTTTTTATTATGTCCATTACAATATCCGATCTGAATGGGAAGTCCCCCAAAGGCTCTGTTCTGCAGATCCTTTGCCACGTCCATAGCTTCCAGCTCATCCACAGAGGGAATGTACACAACATCCTCCGGCACCGGCATATGCTTCATTTCTTTCAACAGACCGGTAAAATCATATCCTTCCAACACCTTTCCGTATTTTCGGAAGGAACTGTCTGTTACATTTTGAATTTTCATTACGATTCCTCCTATGCATCTGTCTGCATCCTCACGGAGCTTTTTTTCAATGTCAAAAAAGTGATCCATTCTGCAGTAACTTTCCTGCTGCATAAAAAAGCATACCACAAACGGGTATGCTTTTCGCCTCTTTTTTTATCTGATTTATAGCACTTTTTTGACATTTTTATTTAAGATGCAAAATCTTACTTATCCTTCCATATCCTTTTCACTTTTTCCTCTGCGTTCTATCTCACTGGGAAGAATTCCATATCTTTTTTTGAAATCCCTGGCAAATCCCCTGCTGCTGCAAAAACCATTGTCCATGGCGATCTGTCCTATGGTATGGTCTGTGTTCAGAAGATCCCGGCAGGCATAAGCCGTCCGGATATCCTGCAGATATGTCTTAAAATTGACCCTGGCATATTCCCGGAACATCCTGGAAAGATAAGCGTCCGAATACCCGAACATCTCTGCCAGATCCGAAAGCTTCAGATCCTCCCTGTAGTGCTCTCTCATATAGGTCGTGATCCTGGACAGAGAACTTAAATGCCGATTATACCGCAGCTCCTTTTCCTCTACTTCCGTTACCCGGTACTGAGTCACCATAAGGTACAAAAGCTCATAATACAGAGAAATCGTCCGGAAATCATATCCGTTTCGTCTCTCTGTGTATACATTATAAAGCCTCTGCACCAGTGAAATCAGCCGTCGGTCCGAAGGATTTTCACCGTCTGTCTCTCTGTGGATCCCGCCCTCAAAACGGATAAACTGCCGGGCAGTAAAGTAGTTCTCAAACTGCCGCAAAGGAATCTGGATTACAGCTGTTTTGTTTTCCTTCAGTGCATTTACCGAATGGATCTCATTTGCATTTACTATTAAAAGTTCTCCAGCATGAAGAGGATATTTTTCATTATTGATATAAAAAAGCAGTTCCCCTTCCAGCACTGCAAAGATCTCAATAGATGTATGCCAGTGTTTTTCTCTGATATAATTCCCTCTTCCTCCCTCAAAAAGAAAGATTTTAAAGGGAAGTCCCTCGTTGGGAATGATAAGTTCGTGTTGAAATTCCATAGCCTCACCTGCTTTTCGCCTTTCCCCATCAGATTTCAAATCCACAGATTACATTTCTTCTCTGTTCATCAAAAGAAATGCTACTGCCAGAAGTACCGGAGATATCCAGATTGCAGGCAGTCCCACAGAGACAGACACGATCCCGCCCAGACCTGCGCCTACGGCGAAAACAAAAATGATGCCATAATAATGGACTGCTTTTTTTAGTGCTCCCGGCTGTCTTTCCCTGAAATAAAGAGCCAGACTTTCCGTTCCGCTTCTTAAATTCCCGATACACATGGTGCTTGCATAACCATAGCCGTGCACCTTCCGAAACGTCTGTACCTGCATGGCACAGGCAAAAGATACCAGCATAGTAGCCGCCATATTGAAGCTTTTTGGAATGAAACCTGCCAGAAACAGAATCGTGATCTCCAGAGCCACTACGATCTGTCTCCAGTGAATCTTTTTCGCCTCCTGATACCGACAGCGGATTCCCTCTGCCACCAGAACTCCTAATGCAAAAGTCACCACAGGAAACAAATAATGAAGAGCCTTTCCCCACTGTCCCATCATAAGATTCTGACTCATAAGCACCACATTTCCCGTCTGGGCATTGGAAAAAACGCCGTCTCTTACATTATAGGTATAAGCGTCCTGAAATCCTCCTGACAATGCCAGAAGTGTACTGAGCCGAAAGGTTTCTGAGGTTTGATGTCTGATCTTATCCACTGTATCTTCCTCCTGGATCTTCTGTTTCTCAGCCCCAGTATACTCCTCTTTTTCCCTTATGTAAAACATCAGATTTTCTGCAGCTGTCAGGAATTTATATAAATTATTTACTGCAAAACCGGTATATGGCCTTTGCCACTCCGTCTTCTTCATTGGATGCTGTTATAAAAGCCGCCGCATCCTTACAGGCTCTTGTCCCATTATCCACCGCAATTCCATATTTCACCGCTTTCAGCATGGAACTGTCATTATCTGCATCTCCAAAAGCCATGGCTTCTTCCGGGGTTACACCAAGCTGCTCCATAAGGTAAAGAAGCGTGTTTCCCTTTCCGGCATTTTTATGCCCGATCTCCAGAAGATGTCCTACAGAGGAAGTCACATAAATATCAGAGATTTCCTGCTCCAGCTTTTTCCACAAAGCTTTTTTTATTTCAATATCCCGGCAGACAAATGCCATACTGTCCAGCTCTTCCTGATGTTCCTGTGCAAATTTTTCTATATTTTTTACAGGAATTCTTGTCTCCTTTACATATCTGGCTCCATACTGTGTAGCCCCATACTTTTCCGGATCCAGAACGTATGCTTCTTCCGAATAGGGAATACCCCGGATAAAAATCTCCATTACAACATTGGCAGGTCTTTCCATTTTCAATATTTTTACTACTGATTCTGCCTCCAAAAGACATTGATAGATTCTTTCTTTTTGGGATACAGAATAAATCGCGCCTCCATTGGATGTAATCACATACTCCACTCCCGGATAAGTTTTTATCATCTCAGGCACCGCCTTAAAGGATCTTCCTGTAGCCGGGATCATATGAATTCCCTTACCTGTTACCATATCAAGCGCCTCTCTTGTGGTCTTTGACAGTTCTTTTTTGTCTGTAAGAAGAGTTCCGTCCAGATCGCTGGCGATCAGTTTTATCATCTGTATCCTCTCCCTTCATAGATTATTTTTCATTATGACTTTTATTATAACCCATTTAAAGTTACAAGGGTACTGTTTACTCTGTTCACGGCAGTGCGGCAAATACAATATGGATTTCCGCAAAATTTTCCCTCTTCCATAATCTCACAGATATGATAAAATAATATTCAGAATTACCCGTAAGGGCAACAGGAGGCATTTATGAAATTTATATATCCTGCGGTTTTCCGCAAAACTGAAACCGGCACCTATTATGGATTTTTTCCGGATCTGGAAGACTGCCACGCAGAGGGCGACACTCTGGACGAAGCCATTGACAGAGCCAACGAGGCTGCAAATAACTGGATCTCCCTTGAATTATCCGAAGATGACTGTGATCTCCCTTCTGTCACAGATCCAGAAGATATGGAGCTTCAGGAAGGTGATATTGTAAGAAATATTTCTGTAAATATCCGGTTTTACGAAGGCTGGGACGAATAATCGCCCCAGCCTTTCTCACGCCCTTTTATAAATACACTTTCTAAAACCCTTCTATGCGACGCTGTTTCCTCAATGCATACCGTTTTTCTCCGCCGATCCACTCTGCTTTTTCATTTTCTGTTTCTATAAGCAGCTCCGGCACCTGAATTTTTTTATCATTCTGATCAATCGCCACAAGGACTTCATATGCTCTGTTAATCATCCTTCTGGTTCCGTCTGCATCCTCAGCATAGGTATCTACCCGTACTTCCATGGAAGTTTTTCCTACATAAGTCATTCTTCCAATCAGTACCACCGTATCTCCCAGATAAGCTCCGGCCTTGAAATTCAGATTATCCACACAGGCTGTTGTCACAATACTGCCTGCATGGCGATGCGCCACAATTCCGGCTACCTCGTCAATCCACTGCATCAGTATCCCGCCAAACAGTCTTCCATATCCGTTAATATGCTTTGGCATGATAAGGTATGTATTCTCTGTACGAGAATCTTCTACACGCTTCTGCTTCCGCATTTACTCACCACTTTCTCTTTCTGTCAAATTTTATTCATGCAGTTCCAGCGGCAGTCCGTCCGGATCTTTAAAAAATGTAAATTTCCCGCCGGAAAATTCATCCACCCGAATCGGTTCCATCTCAATCCCCTTTGCCTGAAGTTCGGCAGCTGTTTTTTCGATATCCGTTACTTTAAAAGCAAGATGACGAAGTCCATATGCCTCTGGAAAATTCGGGCGTTCCGGATGGAGCTGATGCTCCAGATCCTTTTCTGCCGGAGCAAAAATCTCAAGTTCCACTCCATCCAGTTCCAGATCCAGCTTATAATCTCCTCTTTCTTTTCGGAAATTTTCTCTTACAATACGGAATCCCAGTTTGTCCACATAAAATTCTCTTGATTTCTGATAGTCTGAGACCAGCAATGCCACATGATGTACGGCTGTCAATGCCATGTCGTTTCTCCTTTTCTCTATGAAATAATGCTAAATATTCTTTTTACAGATATCTTCCAGACAACATTTGTCACAATGAGGTTTTGTCCGTGCAGTACACACCTCTCTTCCGTGAAATACCAAACGATGACAGAAATCGCTGCCCTCCTCCGGAGGGATGATCTTCCACAGAGCCATCTCCACTTTTTTAGGCTCTTTGATATTATCTACAAGACCGATACGGTTTGTTAAACGGATACAATGAGTGTCTGTTACGATAGCAGGCTTGCCAAACACATCTCCCATGATAAGGTTTGCACTTTTTCTTCCTACTCCCGGAAGTTTCAGAAGTTCTTCAAAAGTTTCCGGTATATGATCCTCATACTGCTCATGAAGGATCCTCATACAGGCGCTGATGTCTCTGGCCTTACTTTTTCCAAGACCGCAGGGTTTCACGATCGCTTCGATCTCCTCCGGCTGAGCTGCTGCAAGAGATGCCACATCCGGATACTTCGCATAAAGATCCTCCACCACTACATTGACTCTGGCATCTGTGCACTGCGCCGCCAGACGGACGCTTACCAGAAGTTTCCAGGCCTGATCATAATCCAGAGTACAGTCTGCATACGGATATTCTTCTTTCAGTCTCTGGATTACCTCCAGAGCACGCTGTTTTTTTGTCATATGATACTCCTCTTTTTGTTCTTTTCATAATCTATGTACAGGAAAGCGGATCGTGCCATTACGTACACCATCCGCTTTTTTATCTGATCCCTTCTTATCTGGTTCCGAAAATACGGTCTCCCGCATCGCCAAGTCCCGGGCAGATATATGCATTTTCATTGAGTTCACGATCCAGATGACCAACGTAGATCTGAACATCCGGATGAGCCTTATGCAGACGCTCCAAACCTTCCGGCGCTGCAATGATAAACATGCATTTGATATTTTTTCCACCATGCTCTTTGATAAAATCAACAGCGGCCACTGCAGAACCGCCTGTTGCCAACATTGGATCTGTAACAACGATCAGTCTCTGATCGATCGGATCCGGGAGCTTACAGTAATATTCGTGAGGCTCATGAGTTTCCGGATCTCTGTAAAGACCAATATGACCGATCTTTGCAGAAGGAACCAGCGTTGTAATACCATTGACCATTCCAAGACCTGCGCGGAGTACAGGTACAACAGCAAGCTTCTTTCCTGCGATCATAGGTGTCATACAGGTTTCCAGAGGAGTCTCCACCTCCACATCCTCCAGCGGAAGGTCTCTCAGCGCTTCAAATCCCATAAGAACTGCAATCTCCTCGATCAGCTTACGAAATTCATTTGTTCCGGTACGCTTATCTCTCAGCAGTGAAATCTTATGCTGAATCAGCGGATGTTCCATAATATATACGTTTTCCATATCAAACCTCCGTTATTTTCCTATAAAAAATGACTTATCGATGGAAAATTTTTATTTTCCTCCGATAAGTCATATTATACCCTATTTTATAATGTTCTTCTACAAAAATCTACAGAATCCTGCAAAATACTTTCTGAATCGCAGACATCCAAACCGCGTCCATTGATCCTTAACCCACTCTTCCAGGAATCTTCTTGCTGACGGTTCCCTTTGTCTGCTCCTGAATCAGGCGGAACTCATCCAGATACATCACAAAGGACATCAGCATGCAGACTCCAACTGCCCCTACTAAGATATTAGCGGTAGAAGACGGTATCCTGGGCGCTGCAAATAAGATCAGTCCCGTAACATAAGATACCATAGTATTCAATCTGCCATGCCAGCGGACCATCTGATTTTTGTCTGTATCCAGCATGTATTTCCATCCCAGGACAAGCGTATAGCTTTCTTTGATAAAGAAAAACATTAAGATAATCTTAGCCAGCGAATATCTTGGAACCAGACATGCCAGCAGTACAAACTGAGTAACCTTATCTGCCAGGGGATCTAAAAGCTTTCCTACTTCGGTCACCCGTCCTGAACTTCTTGCAATCCTGCCGTCAAAAATATCTGTAACGATCACCGCCAGAAGGATCAAAGCCAGCAGAGATTTTTCGCCGCGCATATTATGCCGCTGGAGCATTGCCATAAATGCCAGTGCAAGAACCAGCCGCCCTGCACTGAGAAAATTGGGGAGAGTGAAAATCTCTCTTCTGGTAAGCATCTTTTCAAATTTTTCCTGATTTTCCGGAATAATCCGGTAAAATACCTGATAACAGATCATATTCAGGATCAGCGCCGTTACCACATCTTCTACACTGTGCTGTTTCAGGAACATGGTAGACAGCACGATGGACACGGTAAGAATGATATTTCCAGCAGTAAAAATCCGGCTCTGTCTGCATTTCTTATTATTAAGAAGAGCTACACAGCAGGCAACTGCATTAAATACATGCATACTCGGGAAAATATTGGTAGGAGTATCGATCAGGTACAAAAACTGCACTGCCTGAATAAAGGGACTTCCACCCTCCAGTACAGGTCTCAGATCCTGACCATTGGGATATACATAGGAAATAATAAGGAAAAGCGTCATTCCCACTCCCAGTGTCCCCATATACTGATAATATTCTTTCTTCCCGGGACTTCCAATGGCAAAATACAGTACACTGCCCAGCACCACAAAATACCATAACACATACGGGATTATAAAATACTCGCAAAATGGGATCTTATCATCCAGAAAAGTATGGATAAGATGCGTTTCTACAGGAATCCTTTCTACAAGCATAAATGAGATCATATAAAAAATTCCATATGCAGGAATGATCCATAAATGTTTTGATTTTTTTAAATAATCCAAAATATCACCCTCTCCGACAAAATGACTCACACAAAAAACAACCAGATCTTCTCATGTTTCTGTAGGTAATAGTATAACGTATTATACTATTTAATCAATGTATAAAATGCTGAAAACAGAAGGTTTCATAAAAATTTCATATTTATTTTTCATAGTTTTTATGTATGTGCCTTTTTCTGCAGAAAAATCAGGTCCTTCTATTAAGGTAAACGAACCAGTTTGGGTGAATGCTTCAATTCCGGAATAATTTTTTTCACCATATCCTCTGTGCGGATCCTGAGACTGGAGGTATTGATGCACGGATGGCAGCCAATATACTCTCCTTCCAGCACTTCCTCATCAATCAGCAGCTGTACGTTGTTTTCTTTATCATTCATAAGCCCCATGATGCTCACAGAACCTGGAGTAATATCAAGAAACTGTTCCATATATTCCGGTTTTCCAAAAGAAAGCCTGGATGAACCAATCTGCGCGGAAATATCCTTTGTTTTAAATTTTTTATCTCCCGGTATCATAAGCAGATAAAAATCTGTCTCCTGACGGTTGCACAAAAAAAGATTTTTACAGATCACAGCTCCCAGTGCCTGATCTATCTCTTCACAGGCCTCTATGGTCATGGCCGGCTCATGGTCGATCCTTTCATATTCGATTCCCAGAGAATCCAGAAGATCATATACACGGATCTCCTTTTCCAGCCTTCCTTCTGTATTTTTAGGTCTTCCTGTTACACGTTCCATAGCTCTGTCCTTTCTGTTCTGCTTCTGTTTTTCAAAATTACTCCTTTATTATACGCACATCTTTTTTTACGGTCAAATAGAAAAGGAAGCGTTTTTCCCACGCTTCCCTTTCTATTCTTCTATCTTTCCCAAAGGGCAGTAACCACAATAGTTCTGCCGTCTGCGCTGGCAGCATGTATCCTGCCCTTGTGGCTCTGTACAATTGCCTTTGCTACGGAAAGCCCGATACCCGATCCTCCTGTCTCAGAGTTTCGGGAGGCATCTGTCCGGTAAAAGCGCTCAAAAAGAATATCCAGATCTCCTTTGGAAACCATATCGGTTTCATTGGATACCACTAGCTCTACCCGCTTTCCTTTTTTCCGAAAGGTCAGAGAAATGCTGCTTTCCGGCAGGGAATATTTCAGTGCATTGTCCAGAAGCAGAGAGACCAGCTGATACAACAGCATTTCATTGGCATTTCCCTGTATCCCGGGTTCTATGGAAAGAAGCAGCTTCTTTCCTTCGTTCTCAGCCACCTGACAGAAAGGCTCCGCTGCCTCCTCTATCACCTGGGAAATACACAGCATACACATTTCTTTCTGTCCGTTTCCTTCTTCCATGCGGGTCAGCGCTACCATCTGCTGGGTCAGCTTTGTCAGTCGTTTCACCTGCTTTCGGATACTGGCCGTCCATTCATTTTCCCCTCCTGTCATCTCCAGCACTTCTGTATTCGCATCAATGATCGTAAGGGGGGTTTTCAGCTCATGTCCGGCATCTGTAATAAACTGCTTTTGTTTTTCATAGCTTTCTGCCACCGGACGGAACACTCTTTTTGAAAAAAACAGAACCAGAATCAGCACCATGGACGACCCCAGAAAAGAGAGAAAGATGCTGGCCCGGAGAAGCACATAGAAGCTGTCCAGTTCCCGGGAACAGTCCACAAAAATCCCCATGGGCTCTGTTTTCTTCTGTATCAGATAACGGTAGTTTCCATAAAAGCCCTTGGTTTTTCCCTTCTTCCACACAGCATACCCATAGGTTTCTGCATCTGCTTCCTGTACTGCTGCAATATTACCAGTCTTTGTCTCCAGCACTGTTCCCTCTTCGTCATAGATTACCGAAAAATACCGGGTTTCATAAGGAAGCTCCGGAGATAAATGAAAATCTTCCTGTGTCCGCACAGGCTTCTCCGGCGGCTTCCGTTCCATATCTTCAAATGGAAATTCTCCATTATTTTCTGCCAGCATCTGAAGCACATGATCTGCCCGCTCTGCTATCCTCCGATATCCGGCAGCCAAAATTCCGCCTACAATTCCCAAAAGCACTACCAGCATGGAGCACATGGAAACCAGAATGAATTTTTTTCTGAGACTTTTGATCATGATCTTTTCTCCAGCGAATAGCCCTGATTTCTGGCAGCTCTTATCTGCACATCAGCCTCCAGTGAAACAAGCTTTTTTCTCAGATTGGAAAGATATACCCAGACTACGTTTCGCTCTGCCTCGCTGTCATATCCCCAGATTTTTTCCATAAAATGCTCCGTAGAGATTACCTGTCCCGGATTCCCCATGAGCATTTCCATCATCTGATACTCCTTATTTCCAAGATGGACTGTTCCTGCCGAAGAGGACAGCTCATACTTTGATCTGTCCAGAGAAAGATTTCCGAAATTCAAAAAATTTCCCGGGGACTCCATCTGTCTCCTTGTAATGGAGCGAAGCCGGGCGAGAAGCTCTTTTGCAGCAAAGGGTTTTGTCAGATAGTCATCCGCTCCACTGTCCAGCCCAAGTACCCGGTCGTCAATTTCTGCCTTTGCCGTAAGAATCAGCACAGGAATCTGATTTCCCTGTGCTCTCACCTGGCGGAGCACTGTGATCCCGTCCATTTTGGGCATCATCACATCCAGTATGGCGGCATCATAATTTTCTGTATCCAGATAATGCAGCGCATCCTCTCCATTGTATACTGCATCTACAGAATAATTGTTGTGTTTCAGTATCATTGTCAGAGCATTGGAAAGCTCTTTTTCGTCTTCTGCCAATAAGATCCGCATTCTGTCTCACTTCCTCTTTTTTTGCAGTCAGTATAACACTCCTTGTTTTTTCCGTAAAGAAAAAGCCATTCATTCTGTGCAATTTTTTTCACAGGATTTACCCTGAATAGCGAAGTGCATCAATTGGTTTCTTTCGTGCCGCCTTGTTGGCAGGATAGAGACCAAATATCACTCCGATCAGCAGTGAAAATATCACGGAAATCCCGGCAACCTCCATATCCATATGGAAGCTCATAGAGTCTTCCATTACTTTTCCGATAATTTTCAGGATCGCAAAGGACATTCCGATTCCTGCCGCGCAGCCCATCATACTGACTATAAGCGCTTCCATAAGAAACTGCATCATGATCCCTCCTCTTCCGGCTCCGATCGCCTTTCGGATACCGATTTCTCTGGTTCTTTCGGTAACCGATACCAGCATAATATTCATGATGCCGATACCGCCTACCAGAAGAGAGATAGCCGCGATCCCTCCAATCATCAGAGACATGGTGTCGTCCACTCCCTCCATAGCACTCATGATCTCAGACTGATTAATCATAGAAAATGCATCCTCGTCTCCGGACAGACGCTCAAGCATGATTTTTTCTACAGCAGCTTCGGCCTGATCCATGGATTCCTCGTCTGCGGAAGATACATAAAACTGTGTGATATCCAGCACATTATCTGCTATTCTGGTAAGCGTAGAATAAGGAATATATCCTTCCAGTGTCACCGTTTCTGTCTCGTCCTCAGAAGAACCTGTGGTCATAGACTGTACTGAGGTAAGGGAAGAATTATCGTCTGAAAGAACGCCTGCAACCAGAAAGCTTTTTCCATCCAGAGACAGAGTTTCTCCCGCTGCGTCTTCCCTTCCGAAAAATTCCACCGCCGTATCCGCACTGATAATCACTACCAGAGAATGATTGTCCAGATCTGTCTGTTTCAGGGTTCTTCCTGAGGAAAGCTCCAGATTCATAATATCAAAATAGCTTCCGGTCGTTCCGGTGATACTCATGGTTCCGCTTGTATAGCCGCTTTTTGCAGTAACAGAAGTTCTTCCATATGGCGCGGCCGCTTCCAGCGCCTCATCATCCATAAGCTCCTGAAATTCATTTAACCGTATGGGATTTTCCTTGTCATCTGTAACCCTTACCGTCAGATAACTGGATCCCATATCCGAGATCTGTTCTGATACAGATGTGGATGCCCCGTCTGCAATAGAAACCAGGACGATCAATGCCGAAACACCGATAATAATCCCCAGCATGGTAAGGAAGGTACGTAGTTTATTGGCACATACTGCTGCCCAGGACATCTTACAGGTCTGCCATATCATGCTGTCACCTCATCCACATGTCCGTCACGGATCCGTATCATTCTCTCAGCCTCCTGGGCCACCCCATTATCGTGAGTAATCAGCACAATGGTATTTCCGGATTCGTGAAGCTCATGGAACAGGCACATGATCTCCTGTCCGGTCCGGCTGTCCAGATTTCCCGTAGGTTCGTCTGCAAGAAACAGAGAAGGCTTTGTCACCAACGCTCTTGCAATGGCAACTCTTTGCTGCTGACCTCCGGAAAGCTCTGTAGGACGGTGGTGCATTCTGTGAGACAGCTCTACCTTTTCCAGAGCTTTACGGACTCTCTCCTTTCTTTCTGCTGCTTTGACTCCCTGGTACAAAAGAGGCAGTTCAACATTTTCCTCTGCAGTAAGCCTGGGCAGGAGATTAAAATTCTGAAAGATAAACCCCAGCTTATGATTGCGTATCCTGGCTAGTTCCCGTTCCGAATACTGCTCAATGGAAATCCCGTCCAGAATATATTCCCCTTCGTCTGCCACATCCAGACAGCCGATAATATTCATCATTGTGGATTTTCCGCTTCCGGAAGGACCGATAATACTGACAAATTCTCCTTCCCGGATGCTCATACTGGCATGATCCAGAGCATATACCGTTTCATCTCCAATGGTATATATTTTTGAAATCTCTCTCAGTTCTATCACCGCACCTTCACCTACCTTTCCGGCGGGTTTCCCATTCCGCCGCCCATATTACCGCCTCCGGGTGTACTTCTCATATTGCTGCCTCCGGACATATTTCCCATATCTCCGCCCGGCATATCTTCCATATCTCTGTCCGGCATGCTGAAGCCTGTATTTGAAGAAGTATTTCCGCCGCCAGTCTTCTGATAATAAACCACATCGCCTTCGGAAAGCCCCTCTGTGATCTCTACGTTTTCTCCATCAGAAAGACCCGTGGTCACCTGCTGTTCACCGGAAAGATTTCCTTCGTCATCCTGCTCTGTATAAACAAAAACTTCCTCTCCCCGTTCCTGCAGGGCATTGACCGGAATGGTTACAATATTTTCTTTTTCCTCGATTGTAATAGTTGCGGATGCGTTCATTCCGGCTTTCATTTCTTCATCTTTTGGAATGGTAATCTCCACTGTATACCTGGCCACACCGCCGCTTGCAGAAGCAGTATTCCCTACCTTAGTTACAGTTCCTTCAAAAGCTTTATCCTCTATGGCATCAAAAGTCACTTCTGCCTTCTGCCCCTGTGTTACGGAATTGATATCAAGCTCATCTACACTTACCGAAAGCAGCATAGAAGTATCGCCGGAGATAGTAAAGGCTGTAGTGTCTGTGCTGTACTGGGAGTCTGTATCTGTCTGGGTTTCCTCTTCCCCTGACTGCTGGCCATCTGAGGTCTGTGTTCCGGAACTGGTTCCTCCGGCAGCGTTTACACTTCCGGTTATTCCGGAGGATGTACTCCCTGCACCCTGAGGACTGCCTGTATTCTGTGTCGTTCCTGCATTCTGTGTCGTTCCCGTATTATTATTCTGAGTTTCTGGCGATACCTGACTTTCTCCGTCTGTAATTCCATTTTCCTCGCCCGTCTGTGTATCTGATCCCGAATTTTCCGTATTGTTCTGGGCGTCTTCAGAAGGAGCAGAGCCGCCTTGATTTCCTTCCGTACTTCCGGAATCACCTGGAGTATCCCCGGGCTCCTCCGTACTGCCCTCTGTTTCCGGAAAAGTAATGGTAAAACTCAGCGTGCTTCCATCAGATGAAAGAGAGACTCCGGACAGCACTCCTGATACCGCCTGTATCACACTGTCTGCCGCAAACTGATATCCTTCCCCTGCATAAAGCGTAACTGCTGCCTGATAGGTTGCTGCCGGCTGAAATGTACTGTCTCCCGGATTCCAGGATATGGTTCCCGTGTAGCTGTTGTCTGAGGAAACAATCTGCGTCTGAGGACTGCCTCCTGTTCTTGGAACAACAATCCCCAGCGTCTGCGCGTTTCCCGCCGATGTGTCTGCCATGCTCAGATAAAGAGTCTGCTTCTCTGGCTGAGAAGATGTTTCTTCCGTACTTCCTGTATCATCAGAAAATATTTCTACAGTTTCGTCTGTATCAGACACATTCATGATCCGGACGACAGATTCATTTGTGTAAGACATATTTACCGCCTGAACTCCGCTGCCTTTCATGTAGGACATATTTACTGACTGAATGCCAGCCCCTTTTGTGTAAGACATATTTGATACCTGAACTCCGCTGCTGCCTGATACCGCTGTCTCTGCTGAGGAGTCAGAATTCCCCTCATCTGAAATATAAATCTCTTCAATCGTGCCGTCCATATCTGCAGTAATGGTTCCTTTTTCCGCAAGAGTCAGAAGCTCTGTCAAAGTCTCTGCCAGTACCTCCCTCTGCCCGTAAAGTACTTCATATCCTGCAGTTCTGCTGTCCTCATCCAGCGTCAGAAGCGTGTCTCCGCTGTCTACCGCCTCATCTTCAGATACATTTACCTCAGAAATACTTCCTGCAGTTCCTGTTACCTGCAGCGGCTGATGAATATAGATGGTTCCTGTGCCAATTCTGTTTCCTTCCTGATCTGTTACTGATACAGTATCCCCAAGTCCCACTCCGCTGTCCGTCATAGTAATAGTACATCCATCATCAGATACCTTTTCTACTGTTCCTTCCACCTGTGTTCCGGAAGACAGGGTTACAATCACCGTATCTTCCTCCGAAAGAACCGAAGAAGACTCTTTCAGATCCACAGCCATTTTTCCATCAATAGAAAGAACAAGAAGCGCACCATGCTCCAGCATACAGGAGGATATGTCCTCTCCCTGACTTATATATATTTTTTTAACACGGCCACTCATAGAAGCAGAAATGGTCTCCTCGTCTGTATCTTCCTGCAATTCTGCAATCTGTTCGTCCAGTGCTTTGATTTTTTCCTGTACCTCTTCCATTGCCTCATAAACAGAAGAAGAATCTACTTCTGCCAGCACATCCCCACTGGAAACATGATCGCCGCTTTCTACCTTTACCTCTGAAACAGTGATTCCGGAAGGAATCTTCAGGGAAACCGGAGTGTCTGCTTCCAGATTTCCTGTTCCCACAATCGTATTGGAAATTGAACTGATTTCTGCCGTCACCTTTGTTGCCTGTACTGTTTTTTCAGGTGCAGACGGTCTCTTTCCGGACTGATATCTCCAGTATACCCCGCCGGCTGCCACAGATACAGTAAGGAGAACTGCTGTGCTTATGACAATCTTCTTTTTTCCGGAAACCTTTCTTTTTCTGAAAAAGCTTCCGTTTTCACTTCTTTCCTTTCTGAGTTTCATCATTGTCCTCCTGCTGCTTTTTTGTCTTTACAGCTCTTCCGGCTTTTCCGTTTCATAAGAGTTCCATTCCTCTGTTGAAGATGCTCCGGAACAGTCTGCACTGTCTTCATAAACCTCTGTGGTTATCACATAATCACTGTCACCCTCTACATAAACAGTTCCATCTGTTCCCTGTATGGTCACTGTCTTTCCTTCTTCATCTGCAATCGTTCCCCCGCAGTGCAGTTCCGTAACAGTACTGTCCTCTGTAACTGTCCATTCTGAACCATCTTCTACATATACCGTACAATATCCGTCTCCTCCATTTCCCGCGTTGGATTCATCGTTTACAATTGCACCATCAAGACTGCTCTGATCTGTCAGGTATACGTCAAGCTGACTGATGCTGTCCCAGAGAATATCCCCCTGCATTTCCTGCGATATGGCGGTAAAAAGACAGTCAGCTCCGTTCGCCCCGCTTTCTCCCCAGCCTCTCTCATTGGCATTTCCTGTACATTTCAGAAAATACTCACAATCTTCCGGATAACTGATTTCTACATCAGACAGAGTAATGGTACTTTCCGTATTTGTAGTATAAAACATTCCTCCGTTTTTTCCGGTCAGAGTTCCTCCATTCATTTCAAATGTGCTGTTTCCTATCTGCGAATCTCCTGACATACTCTGATAAAGAATCACATTCCAGGTACAATCATTACGGTTATCATCACTCATATTTCCGGTGAGATCACAATCATAAAGATGCAAAGAGTTCAGACCTTCAATACATACCGCTTCCGATCCGTTGGCTGTAAGCTCTGCATTATTGACTGCAATATCCGCGGTACAGTATACTGCCGGAGATCCTGTACCATTGGAAATATAATTTCCCCCGTCGATCACCATGGTTCCGCCACCTCTGTCACTCCGGATAGCTGCAGAAGACTCTCCCTCAGTGGTCACATCCAGATCCCATCCATAAAAGCTGCCGCCTCCTGCTGCATGAACACCTCCGGATGTATCCTGTTCCGTTTTTATGGTAGTTCCCGACGCATATACAGTACCTTTATCATAAGCAAAAAGTCCCGCGCCTCCTGCTGCGTCTGTAGATATCGTTCCTCCGCTTACATAAGCATTTCCGTCACTGGCAAGAAGTGCGGCTCCCACTCCATAGAAGCTGGAAGCATCCCCTCCTGTGCTGTCCTGAGAGGTTCTGGTAATCTGAGGATTCTTTAAAATCACCTCTGAGCCTTCTGATACCAGAACCGCATTTTCATCTGTCCCTTCAGAACTGTAAGCTTCGTCTTCTGTCTCCGTGTCTTCTGTAAATGTAGTATCTGCCTGATATTCTTCCGGCTGCTGTGACTGACCGCCTCCCGGCTGCCCTGCTCCTGACTGACCCATATCTCCTTCCATAATGCTGACGGATTCTGCATTTCCATCCTCGTCCAGAATGATTATCGCCCTGTCACCTTCTTTTAAATCTGACCAGGCGATTTCTTCTCCGGCTTCCTGATCCGGCATACCTCCATTCGGAGCCTCTCCCTCCGGTTTTTCCGGACTGTCACCGTTTTCTGGCTGTTCTGGGACTTCACTGTTTTCTGGCTGTTCTCCATCTTCTGGCTGTTCCGGAACTTCACTGTTTTCTGGCCGTTCTCCATCTTCTGGCTGTTCTGGAGCTTCACTGTTTTCTGGCTGTTCTCCATCTTCTGGCTGTTCTGGGGCTTCTCCGCCGGGCTGTCCCATAGTCTGTTTTCGGATTATCGTGTTTTCTGTAAGTATAATAGTCTGTTCTTCTCCTGTCTCTTCTGCCCCAGAAGTTTTTTCTCCATCTTCTGTTCCATTTTCCGGGGAAGATTCTACGGAAATTGTAATGGAATTCTCAGATACCGAAACAATCTTCCCGAAAATCTGATTTTCTTTATTTAATTCTTCCGGTTTTCCTGTTGTCCCATCTGGTTTCTCCTCTGCAGCATCTGCATCTTCTGCTTCTGCAGCTTCTATTTCTGTATCTTCTGTTACTGTATCTTCTGTTCCGCTTTCCTGCTGTTTTGCTGACTGCGCCTCCGTATTACTGCTGCATCCGGTAGCCATTGCCATACATAACACCATTCCTGTCAACATTACTGCCTGTCTGTTTTTCATAATAGAGCTCCCTTCATTTTGGAGATTCTGCTTTTTGCAGATCATCTATACTTCCTGTAACAGTTTCCAAGTATAAGGGGCTTACTTTAAATAAACTTAAAAAACCCTGTGAAGATTTTGTGTAATCTCAAAATCTCCACAGGATTCTATACTATTTATTATGAAGTTCTTTCATTAATGTCTCTGTTCTTTATTTCCAAACGTCTCGCAAAATCTGCATGCAAAGGATGGTTCCTCGTTTCCTGCATACAAATGGGAAATATCCCCCAGACGAAGTCCCCGGAAATATGCGATTCCCTGTTCTCTTTCTTCCGTAACCACTTCTGTCACAGAAGTAGGCGCAAGGGCAAGACTGTGCCATAAAACAAAAGGAGACACATTCCAGAGTCTGGAAAGCAGTACACAGGTAATTCCAAAATGACAGAATAAAGTTATCGTCTTGTCGTTTTCCTGTATTACACGATAATGGCTCCCTTCTCTTTCATATCCATATTCTGCCAGAAGATGATCAAATTCTTCTATTACATGATCGTACACAGAAACCAGGTCACTATGTTTTGCCACCTGGGATTCTCTCCACTGAACAGGATAGCTGTACTCCGGGTTCTCTGTCCAGTATCCCGGAACCATATCCCAGACAATTCTTGGCATAAATCTTCCATTTTCATATTCTGCATCAGGATAAGCTTTTTGAAGAGCCTCAGATCCGTTTACATCCACCTGAGCAGGAAATTCTCTGAGCCAGTCCAAGATCTCCGCTTTCTTTCCTGCTGCCTTCAGAGAATAGGCCGCTGTATCCTTCGCTCTTCCCAGAGGTGACATGTAACATTCCCCCAGTTCCAGACGGTGCACTGTCCCTGCCAGAAGTTCGGCTTCCTTTCTTCCTTTATCTGTCAATGTATCATTTACATAATCCGGATCTCCGTGACGGATAAATCGTATTTTCATAAAGTATTTTCTCCTTTGATTCCCAGTTTTTCTCACACAGTATAACATTCTTTATTTCTCCCGTAAAGCAGCCACGGTGCCGCCCATAAGAAAAGAGAAGTGCCTTACGCTGCACTTCCCCTTTTTCCTGAACGTCCCTGTTTCATTGCACGGTCATACTCTTTCAGTTTTTCTGCGGCCTCCGGACTTACTGTCTTTGGCACCTGAATTCGGATCGTTACATACTGGTCTCCTTTTACAGAAGGGTTTTGCAATGACGGAGCACCTTTTCCCCGAAGCCGGATCCGTCCTCCGGACTGGATTCCTGCCGGAACTCTGCACATCACATCTCCATACAGAGTGGAAAATTTCTCCTCGCCTCCCAGTACTGCTGTAATAAAAGGAATTTCTTCTGTTGTATAAATATCTGCGCCCTTTCTCTCCCAGCCCGCCCTGGGCTCCACATGGATCTTTAACAGAAGGTCTCCTGCAGGACCGCCTCCATATCCGGGATTTCCTTTTCCTTTCAGGCGGATACTTTTTCCATCTTCAATGCCGGCAGGGATATGAACCTGAAGCTTCTGGGGTCTTTCTCCTGCTTCTCCCGAGGAAAGCTGCAGCATACGTTCACATCCAAAAACCGCATCCTGAAAGCTTATGCTGACCTCTGATCGAAGGTCACTGCCTCTTCCTGACCGGGTACTGCGGCCAAATCCATCCTGAAATCCGGAGCGTCCGTTTCCAAAACCGCCTCCGGAAAATCCGCCGCGAAAGCTTTCTCCGTAATCTCCGTGGAACATATTTCCAAAAATATCCCCGAAAACATCTCCCATATCTCCATAAAAACCGCTCTGATTTCCATAGGATTTTTCAGATTCAAATCTCTCTTCAAAAGCTGCCATTCCGAACTGATCGTATAATTTTTTCTTTTCTGAATCACTGAGCACATTATATGCTTCTGTGACTTCCTTAAATTTCTGTTCTGCCTGCTTATCACCGGGATTTGTATCCGGATGATATTTCTTGGCAAGCTTCCTGTATGCGCGTTTGATTTCTTTGGCATCAGCATTTCGTCCGATTCCAAGAACCTCATAAAAATCTCTCTTAGCCATCATTCCACCTCCGGTTTCACAAGACTTACAAAAGGGAGATGCAGATCATAAATTCTTGCATCCCCCATTGGTTTCTCTTTGTTCTATTTGTAATATAACACTTGTTTTACCTGTTGTCAAGACAATTCTGAGAACTTTTTATATTATACATTTTCCCGGTGTCATACAGACAGAAGCTCAGACCTTTAATACTGCCAGACCATAAGGCGCCAGACCTTTCTCTGTCTCGCCATAGAGTGTCTGTATTTCTCCCTTTGGTAAAGGAATCTCCACTGTTTGGCTGCCCCAGTTCTGATAGATATAATATGTCGCTTCAGAATTTTCCCGGGTCGTAATCTCCAGGCCTTCCGGTATCTCACCTTCCACACCGCAGGAAATGCCTGCTTTCTCTGCAATTCTGCACAAAAACTCCACCTGAAACTCTTTCTCTGCATCTGCCGCCACATACCAGGCCTGTCCGTCTCCATAAGCGTTTACGGTCAAAGCCGGATATCCCGCATAAAAATCATCACCATAGGTCATAACCGCCTCTGCGCCGCGCAGTTCCACCAGATCACAGAGATATTTGCATGTATACGTTCTGTCCAATCCCAGGAGGTTATCAGAAACAGGAATCAGAGAATTTTTCTCCCAGTCATAAAGTCCGTCAATTTCCATGCTGCGAATTCCCAGTACATCCATTAATCCATGAGGAACACCACCAAGGAAACAACGGTCTGTATCATCTACAATGCCGGACCAGTAGGTTGCTACAAAAATACCGCCGTTTTTCACAAATTTGCGAACCTTTTCCTCAAACCCGTTTCGGAACATATAGCACATAGGTGCTGCCAGTATCTTATAATCCGTCAGATCCCCTGTCATGTCAACCAGGTCAACATTCAGCCCCAGTTTCCGAAAACCACGGTAGTATTTCAGCAAAGCTTCCTTATAATGCAGCCCCTTATTTCTTGGTCCCTGGCTATCCTCCATTGCCCACTGGCTGTCCCAGTCATACAAAAGAGCAACCGGACTTTTTACGTTGCTTCCTGCCAGCTCAGAAATCTTATCCAGTGCCGATCCTGTATGGCACACCTCGCGAAATACTCTGGTATCTGTTCCACCGTAATGATCGATCACTGCGCCGTGAAATTTTTCAGAAGCGCCGCGGCTCTGACGGATCTGGAAGTAAAGAGCACCCTCTCCCCCATGTGCAATAGCCTGCATGGACTGTGCAAAAAGGACTCCGGTTTTTTTCAGCTTACTGATACCCTGCCAGTTTGTAGACGTAGGACATGACTCCATCTGAAAAAAAGGTTTCCGCTTCAGCGAACGCATCAGATCGTGGCACATTCCGTTATCATAGGCGGTTTCTATAACTTCCTGTTTATGCCAGGTAGGATAGGTATCCCAGGAAACCACGTCAATTGCCTTTGCCAGTTCAAAGTAATTCAGACCATTAAAATAATACATCAGATTTGCCGTTGTAGGGAGCTTACTTCCTCCCTCACGAAGCGCATGTATTTCAGCTTTTATAAAATCAGTTGTCTGATAGCTTACAAATCGCTTCCAGTCCAGATTCAGGGCATGGAGCTGCGTTTCTCCTATAGGTGACGGACTCTCTATCTGGTCAAAACTGTTGTAGGTATGGCTCCAGAACGTAGTACACCATCGTTTATTCAGTTCTTCAATTGTATGATATCGCTCTTTCAGCCACTTCCGGAAAGCATCCTGACAGAGAGGGCAGTGACATTCGCCACCGTATTCATTGGAAATGTGCCAGAGGATCACTGCGGGATGATTTCCAAATCTCTCCGCCAGTTTTCTGTTGATGATCGCTGTCTTTTCCCGGTATACCGGAGATGTATAACAATGATTATGCCGGAATCCAAACAAAGCTCGTTTTCTTTCGCTGTCCACTCTCAACACTTCCGGATATTTATCTGCCAGCCATTTCGGTCTTGCTCCGGAAGGCGTTGCCAGAATCACGGAAATCCCTCTCTCATATAGCTTATTTATAATATTTTCCAGCCAGTCAAAACAGAATCTGCCCTCCTCCGGCTCCAGTGTTGACCATGAAAAGACTCCCAGAGTCACAACATTACACCCTGCCTCAGTAAGCATATCCAGATCTTTCTCCAGAATATCCGGACGATCCAGCCATTGCTCAGGATTATAATCGCCTCCATGAAGCAGTTTTTTTGTCTTAAATTCCATATAAACCTCCAAAATCACCTTTGTCCTGTCCAAAATATCTTTCAGGTTATAAAGTAGTGCACAATGACTCCCAGTACCAGGAGATGCAGCGGGTAAAAAATATAATACAGATATTTAGGAAAACGGTCTGTTCTCTGCCCGTTGTAACAGCAAATCCCATAAAACGACAATGGTCCCGTTACATAAAAAAGGCTGATAAGAATTCCCAGGACTGTTTTTATCCCGTTTTTTCCGTAAAAAATATAAAATACTGCCGCGAGGAGTACCATCCCCAGACCAGATTCTCCCCGGAATAAGGTCACCCATACCGAAGCAGCCACAACTATCGTAAGGCGCAGAAATTGCCTCATTCCACCGGTAAACAGTTCAGCTGTTTTCAGACAGGACAGCATGACCAGACAGATTGTCATGCTCACAAGCGCATTCTGACCTGACCAGTCAAATACTTTTTGCTCCATCGCCAAATCATAGGGAATTTCACTGACCAGAGCAAAGATTACCATAATAAGCAGATATTTTTTATAATTGGAAGTGTTTAAAAACCCTTCTACCAGAAGAAAAGCAAAGATTGGTGCTGCCAGCCCTCCCATAAGCTGCATGACCGAACCAACGCCGCCAAGCATCATCAGTTCAGAATTTTTTTCCATAGCTCTGGAAAGACTCTCCTGCGTATACTGATCCAGACCTATCAGCCCTTTTTCCACAACAGAAATTCCCACAGACTGTATCAGCATCATAACACATGCAAAAATTTTCAGTCCATCTGCCGTAATATCCGGAGTTTTCCATACAACTCCTCTTCGTCCTGCGTACATGCCCTGCTCCTTTAATCAGATTCTTTTTTGATAAACCGTCTCCATCATCCTTTGACAGCGCCGCCGGTAATTCCTTCCACATAGAACTTCTGCATAATAATGAATAAGATAGAAATCGGTATGGAAACCAATACGCCACCTGCACAGAATAATGTAAAATAACTGTTGATCAGACTTTTATCCAGCATCTTAAAAAGCCCTACCGCTACTGTGTATTTTGAAGAAATACCTGCATTCAGAATCATTTTTGCATATACAAAATCCATCCATGGCACTAAAAAACTGCTGATAACCGTATAAACCACTATCGGACGGCTCATGGGAAGAATGATCTGAAAAAAGATCCTGGCCTCACTGCAGCCGTCAATGCGGGCAGCCTCACAGAGTGCTCTGGGAACCGTGTCAAAAAATCCCTTTGCAATAAGATATCCCAAGCCTGAAGACGCAGAATATACCATGATCAGTCCTGCATAACTGTTCGTAAGTCCAAAGGATTTCAGTGTGAAATATACAGCAATCATTGCCAACATTCCCGGAAATAAATTCAGGATCACGGCCATATTCATAAGCGGTTTACGCATTTTAAAACGCATAACAGAGGTAGCATAGGCCACCATCAATACAAACATCGTAGAGATCACACAGGTAAAGCATGCAATGATGAACGTATTCATGAACCACTGTGGGAACTGTGCTACAGAGTCCGGATGAAACAGCTTGGAATAATGGATCGCACTCCATTTTTCCGGAAAAAAAGTACTTGTATTCATTCCGGAATATTCGCTGAAGGAGGTGCAGACCAGCCATACAATAGGAATCAGCCAGAATATCGCCAGTGCTGCGATCAGCAGGTTATGTAAAACAATAGTTGAAGTCCGACTGTTTTTCATTTTTTTCATTATTGATACGTCCCCTCCCTGTCTCCTTTTATCATTCGGTTAAATGCTACAAGCGTAAATATCGAGCAGATTACAAACACCACAATACCGATTGCCGATGCCATCTTATAATTGTAATAATCCTGTGTCAGACGGAACAGCCAGGTAACAAGAAGGTCTACCTCCTTTGCCTGTGAATTTGCCATAGCCTGATTTGTCGTTGTATATACATTTTCTGTCAAAAGATAAATAACATTGAAGTTATTGATATTTTTTACAAAGTCTGTGACAAGCGCAGGACCTGTGACAAAAAGCAGATAAGGCATTGTGATCTTGCGAAAGATCTGGAAAGGAGTCGCTCCATCCACTCTCGCACTTTCCAGCTGATCAGAAGGAAGGTTCATAAGAACTCCCGTGGCGATCAGCATCTGGTAGGGAACACCGATCCAGATATTGATAAGTATGATCATCACATGCGCCCAGCCCGGTGCAGAAAGAAACGGAATGTAGCTGGTGGATACCAGACCTATATCCCTCAAAAAACCAGTGAGTCCTATATTACTGCAGATTGTGTTTACAATTCCTCCGTTGGAAAAGAAATTCCGTACCAGCAGAAGCGATACAAACTGCGGAACTGCAATCGTCACAATAAATAAAGTTCTCCAGAATTTCGGCATTCTTGTTTTTTTGCTGTTCAAGAGCAGAGAAAGGAGTATTCCTCCTATATATGTTGTGATGGTAGAAAAAAGCGCCCACACAAGCGTCCAGCCCAGAACCCTTACAAACGCATATCCAAATGTTGCAGTAAGTCCTCCGCCGCCGAACAAACTTAAGAAGTTGTCAAAACCTACCCAGGTAAACAGGCTGTTTGGCGGCATATGATTCTGATCATAATTGGTAAATGCAACAAAGATCAAAAGCAGGATTGGAATAAAGGTAAAAATTACAACTCCCAGTACAGGAAGGGTTAAAAGCGTGACATAGAACTTTTCTTCTTTATATGCATGAAGATCTTCCAGAAAAGTGTTTACATGTTTCCCTGCCTCTGCTGTTTTCTGCAGTTTGTATACGTTCACCACATTTCTCATCCAGAAAACAGCAGCTGCAAACCATACTACAAAACTGAACAGAGAAAAGAGCAGGATTTGAAAAGAATTATCATAATCATTAAATTCATTTTTCATAGTCTTCATATTAAAGACTTTTTCCGGCTTTACTGTTCCCAGTGAACCAAACTTTGGAATATATTCCATTGCGAATTTTACTGTAAAGAGAATAACAGCTGCCTGGATCACTGTCATGATCGCAGCTTTTATATATTGTTTACGTCTGGCATATCCTGCTCCCATCCATAATAAAGACAGTTTTACAAAAATATCACCTTTTATTACTGCCGTTCCAAATTCAGAAAAAAAGCCTCCAATGGATTTAAAAAATCCACCCACAGTCTGCCCGACATTCTTTTTTAATTCCGCCATCATGTTTCCTCCTTCCGGTATCCAAGATCAAGGCCTGTATGCAGACACATACAGGCCTGTAGGTACATTTTTATTCTACCGGGGCAGTAACACCCTCTACAAGATTGTCAAGCGCAGCCTGAATTCCAGCTTCATCATCTGCAGCAATTTTACCCTGTGCAATGTTTTCGCCAAATGTCTTTGACGGATCCCAGTATTTTCCGCCAACTCTCTGGATCACACCAAATTCGGACTGTTCGATTACCGCGCTGATAGCTGCGTTTGCCTTTACCGCATCACTCTCAACAGCAACTTTATTTGTAGGTCCGATCTGACGCGCTTCAAAACGTTCTATCTGTGCCTCTTCATTTGTAAGGAACTCCGCAAGAACTGCCGCCCATCCGATATTTTCAGAATAAGCATTCACGCCTACAAATTTATAGCCAAATGCAGAACCCATCTGAACCTGATCTTCTCCCACGGTAAAAGTCGGAAGTTTTGCTGCTGCATATCCATCGCCAAACGCTTCCTGCGCTGCCTGTGCATCCCAGGTACCGGAAACTACTGCACAAAGACCGCCTGCCGCAATCTGGTTGGAAGTATCACCGTCTGCAATTGCCATAAATGAAGCATTTCCGGCAATGTCCAGCATAGACTGTACGACCTGTACGCCGGTGTATCCATCCGCACTTGTTCCATTCCAGTCCATAGAAGTAGTTCCGTCATCATTCAGATCTGTAGTGAAGCCTGCTCCATAAAAGAAACCTGCATTATACCATCCGGAAGCCAGGGTCATGCCAACCTGTTTGCCTGCCTTTTCTGCTGCTGCAAGAAGTGTATCCCAGGAACCAGCCTCTTCAGGAGAGATCACGGAAGAATCATAAAACAGAAAATAACTGTTGTCTCCGGCCATTGGGAAGGCATAAAGTTCTCCGTCAATAGTTGCCGCTTCCACAGAAGATTCGCTGTTTGCATTCTTTACATCCTCAATGGATTTCCCTGCCACTGCCTGAAAAGCTTCATCATACTCTGTAAGATCAGCCAGGGCTCCCGCCTTCTGCAGATCATAGATCTGATCACTGGCAAAAGCATATACATCAGCTGCTGCCTCAACATCTGTCAGAATCGTATCTTTTGCCGTAGATTCTGATTCTACACCAATTTCAATATTGAACTTCTGATCCGGATATGTTTCTTCAAATTTTCCTACCAGTTCCTTGAGAAGATCCTGATCCTCTTCTGCTCCCCAGAGAGTCAGATCAATTTCCTCCTCGGCAGCGTTTACACACATTGCCGGTGATACAGCCACTGCAGCCGCCAGGACAGATACCAATACTTTTTTACTGAATTTCATTTTGTGTTCCTCCTTTATTTATGTCGGTTTTTGCGCAACCGATTGTTCGTATTTTTAGTATATATTTATTTGTTTTTAATGTCAATTATTTATTTTCGCACAAAATAAAAGGCTGTTTTTGTGCATTTTCACAATTGCCAGCCCTTTTCTGTTGCGCATGTTGCGCAGTTATTCTATGAAATTATAATAAATAGACAGGATTTGATCAGAGTATCTGTGTGGATTCGCGAAGTATCACCTGATATCCCGGAACCTTCCCGTCTGTCTCCACTTTTTCTCCCAGTAATTCCAGAAGCTTTTCACAGGCCTTTTTTCCAAGCTCATTGGTGTCAAACCTGATGCTGGTCACAGAAGGAAGGCTGGTTTCCAGTGCATGATTGTCATAAAGACTGGCCACCTTGATATCCTGTGGGATACGAACTCCTTTTTCTCTCAGGCATCCCAGCACTTCTCCGCAGATCACATCATCCATACACACAATTCCATCTGCATTTTTTTCAAGTGCTTCATCCACCGCCCGGAAAGCATCCGCATATCCATTTACATTCATAATGGTCACTGCATCGTTTACAGATTTTCCCAGTTCCTTATACGCATCTGCAAATCCATTATACCGGCTTTCCGTTACAAGATATGTCTGGTCTCCGCCAATCAGTGCAAGCTTTTTCAGGCCTTTCATCAGCATCACCGAGGTCAGCTCTTTACTGGCTTTCCGGTTTTGATTATCCACAGACGGAATATCCGGATTGGAGTTCGGTCCGATCACTACAAACGGAACCTTTTTTTCCTTCATGTATTTTTGTGCGGCAGAGCTTACAATAGCACGGCTCAAAATCAAACCGTCCACCTTCCGGTTTGTGACAATACGCTGCAGCTGCGTCAGATCTTTACCGCTTACCATGCAGATCACAATATCATAATTATACTTTGCCGCCATCTCGCAGATTCCCCTTAAACACTCCTGAAAAAAGGGAAAATCCATAGACCCACATTCCATCGGCATCAACATGCCCAGATTATAAGTTCTGCTTTTTGCAAGCCCTCGTGCAAGTGTATTCGGTCTGTAATCATGTGTGGCAATAAATTCCATGACTCTGTCTGTTGTTGCTTTACTAATTCTCCCTTTTCCGGAAATTGCTCTGGATACTGTGGTTTTGCTTACACCTAGCTCCTTTGCAATATCTTCAATATTATAAATTTTTCCTGTTTCTTTTCTGGTTTGCTCTATTTCCATTGTAAATCCCCTGTTTATTACATTTTTTCATGATCCCGGTCTTTAAAACTTCCCCATTTTTCAGTATGCAACCGTTTGTTCATTCTATCAGCATATCAAACTTCCGTGAAACTGACAAGACAGAATTCCATAATCTCCTGTTTGCAGCTTTTTTCAGATAAGTTGCACGCCTTCTTCTGAAATGATACAATCAGATTACTATAGTAGACTATGATGTATCAGGGAGGAAATCAAACATGAACTATACCATTGAAAATCAGTATCTGACCATTGAAATTTCATCCAGAGGCGGAGAACTCCGTTCCGTCCGGGATGCTGAAGGAAACGAATATCTGTGGCAGGGAGATCCGGCCTCCTGGGAAGAAAGCGGTCCTAATCTTTTTCCTTATATCGGGAGAACAACCAGACAGACCTACACCTATCAGGGAAAGGAATATCACATGCCCCTCCATGGCTTTCTCATCGGTTCTGAAATGGAACTGAAAACACAGACTTCTGATTCTCTGTCTCTGTGCCTGAAAGCCAGTGAAAAAGCTCTGAAGATCTGGCCCTTCCATTTCTGTCTTACCATTACATGGAAGCTGGAACACTCTGCCCTGTCCGTCACTTATCAGGTAGAAAATCAGGATGATAAAACCATGTATTTCGGAATCGGCGGACATCCAGGCTTCCGCCTTCCTCTGGAACCTTCCCTTTCCTTCAGCGATTACCGGATCGACTTTGGAAAAAATGCCGCTCCACGGCAGATTCTTCTTTCTGACGATTGTTTTGTTCTGGAAAAGGACGTTCCCCTGGAACTGAAGGAAGGAAGATACCTGCCTCTTTCCCATGAACTTTTTGCCAATGACGCTATTGTCATGAAAGACATGCCAAAAGAGCTGACCATCGAAAGTCCCAAAGGCAGCCGAAAAATTCACGCTGCATTTCCGGACATGGCGCATCTGGGCATCTGGAGCTGCGGCAATGCTCCTTTTGTATGCATCGAGCCCTGGAGTTCTCTGCCCTCCCGAAAAGATATCGTGGAGGATCTGGAAACCCAGCCGAATCTGATTTCTCTCGAGGCAGGCAAAACCTACACCAATACATGGAGCGTTTCCATTCTTTCCGCTATCCAGGAATAGCCCCGAATATACAACCTTTTTTTCATCCAGATAAGCTGAACATGCCGGGATAAAAATTGTCCCGGCATCAGTATTCTTCTGACTTTGCTGGTTACACTATCAGTCACACTGATATTTTAACAATCTCTCTATTGTCTTTATACAATCTTAATACTGTCATATTCTTACTAATACATAATTAATACAGATTAATATATGATTAAGACAACATAAAGAAGAAATAAATGGAGGCAAAAACCCACTATGAAAAATACAACACAAAAAAGCCATCGACATTTTACCTCTTTTCAGGTGATCATCCTTGGATTTTTTTCTGTGATCCTGCTTGGAAGTCTGCTTCTGATGCTGCCTTTCGCTACCAGAGATGGTCACGGTGCATCCTTTGCCGACGGACTTTTTACAGCAACTTCAGCAGTATGTGTAACCGGACTGATCGTACACGACACAGCTACCTACTGGTCTGAATTCGGTCAGGCTGTCATTCTGACTCTGATCCAGATCGGCGGTATGGGTGTGGTAACCATTGCGGTGGCTATTGCTGTTGCTTCCGGCCGAAAAATCGGTCTGATGCAGAGAAGTACCATGCAGGAAGCTATTTCAGCCCATCAGGTAGGCGGCATTGTACGTCTGACAAAATTTATCCTGAAAACAAGTATCTTCATTGAACTGTTGGGAGCAGTATTCCTGTCTCCCGTATTCTGTAAAGATTTTGGTATTTTCAAAGGCTTATGGTATTCTGTTTTTCATTCTGTATCAGCTTTCTGTAATGCCGGATTTGATCTTATCGGGGTCAGAGAGAAATTTTCTTCTCTTACCAGCTATGCATCGAATCCTGTTGTAAACTTCACGATAATGGCACTGATCATTACCGGCGGTCTTGGCTTTGTAACCTGGGCTGACATTAAGAAAAACAAATTTCATTTCCGTAAATATAATATGCAGAGTAAAGTAATTCTTACAGTAACTGCAGGACTTCTCATTTTTCCTGCCATATATTTCTTTTTCTGTGAATTTTCCGGACTTCCGCTTGGAGAAAGAATACTTTCCTCCCTGTTCCAGGCTGTTACTCCGAGAACTGCCGGTTTTAATACGGCAGATCTGACGCTTTTAACGGAAACAGGACTGATGCTTATGATTATTCTGATGCTTATTGGCGGGTCTCCGGGTTCCACAGCCGGCGGTATGAAGACAACAACCATTGCCGTTCTCTTCTCCTCGGCGCTTTCTGTATTCCGGAAACAGGATTCTGCTCACTTTTTTAGCAGACGGATCCCGGATAATGCGGTAAAAAATGCAGCAACGATCCTCATGATGTACCTTACCCTCTTTCTTGGAGGCGGAATGGTAATCAGCTACATCGAAAAGGTTCCGATCATGACCGCTCTTTTTGAAACAGGGTCTGCCATTGGTACGGTAGGTCTTTCTCTGGGGCTGACCCCTACTCTTGGGTTGCTCTCAAAAGGAATTCTTATCTTACTGATGTTCCTTGGACGCGTAGGAGGACTTACCCTTATTTTTGCGGCACTCTCAGAACGCAACACCTTTGGATCCAGATATCCCCAGGAAAAAATCACAGTTGGATAAAAAGAAAGGATGATATGATATTATGATGAAATCAATTTTATTAATAGGTCTTGGAAGATTTGGACGACACATTGCCATGAAACTGGATGAACTGAACCACGAGGTTATGGCTGTAGACAAAAATGAAAACAGAGTGAACGCAGCACTTCCTTATGTTACAAATGCCCAGATTGGAGACGCCACAAACGAAAGCTTTATGGCATCTCTGGGGGTCAGCAATTTTGATGTATGTATTGTTGCCATTGGGGATAATTTCCAGAGTTCTCTGGAGGCGACTTCCCTTCTCAGCGATCTGGGAGCCAAAATGGTCGTATCCCGTGCAGCAAGAGATGTTCATGCTAAATTCCTTTTGAGAAACGGCGCCAATGAAGTGATCTACCCTGAAAAACAGATCGCGCAGTGGGCAGCCATTCGATACAGTGCCGATCATATTCTTGACTACATCGAGCTTGACGAAGAACATGCCATCTTTGAAATTTCCATTCCGGAAAACTGGATTGGAAAAACAGTGGGACAGCTTGATATCCGCAATAAACACAACATCAACATCATGGGATTTAAATATCATGGAGATATGAATCTGAACATCAGGTCAGATACACCTGTTCCTGCCGACCATACTATGCTTGTTCTTGGAAACACCAAAGATATCCAAAAATGTTTCCATA